>DGYFI06202__coassemble_470_pt1 | contig 30716 bp, 27 predicted proteins | sample DGYFI06202__metabat2_low_PE_001 | metagenome-assembled genome bin DGYFI06202
CTTCGCTTCCACGGCGGCGTCCAGCTCCTCGCCTTCCAGCTCCGTATCCGCAAAATCGGTGCTCTTTACGCTGTCAAAATAAATCGTGTAGGTGCTTTCAACAGCTTCGTCAACCTCAGCCTGCTCCTCCTCGCTGAGCACGTCCAGGCCCAGGTCAGCGGCCTTCTTTTCCAGTACGGCCTGCTGCACCATGGCGTCGATGGCGCTGTCCTGCGCCAGGGAAACGGTGCTGGCATCCGTGCGATCATAGGAAATGCCATACATGGAATACATGTATTCTTCATAATCCATCACGGCCTCAACCTGCTCGTTGACCTCCGCCTTGGTGAAGGTCTGGCCGGCCACCTCGATGATGGGGGTCTGCTTGTCCACCTCCTCATCCTTGATGATGAGGGAACAGCTGCTCGCCGCCAGCAGGGCGAGAATCAGCATCAAAACCAGAATGACACGCTTGCGCATGGGACTTCTCTCCAATCCTATAAAGTAATAAAGCGCTTTTTGTATTATACTCGAAGCGTCCTTTTGCCGCAAGGCTTTTTTCTTATGTTCACGCCTTATTCACAGGCGCGCGGCGAAAGCCCGTGACCATGCACACCGCCACCAGCGCGCCCGCGCCGTCGGTGACCTCCACACGATAGAGGCAGGTGGACCGCCCGGCGCTGACGCAAATTGCCTCGGCAAAGAGCCGCTCGCCCGTACCGGGGCGCAGGTAATGCATGTCCGCACACTGGCTGACCGTAAGGGTGCCGCAGGCGTTGGCCGCCACGGCGAAGGTGGTGTCGCACAGAGTATAGACCGCGCCGCCCTGCGCCACGCCGCCGGCGTTAAGGTGCATAGGGGTGAGCGGCATGGAGCACCTGGCCCCGTTCTCCGACACCTCGTCGATGGTGATGCCGCAGGCCTCCATGGCAAAGCGGTCAGCGGCGAAGAAGGCCCGGCTTTCTTCAAGCGTCCTCGTCATTGTCCCAGCCTCCAGGCAAGCAGCTCCACGCCCGTCTCCAGCGCACGGATGGAGAACAGGCCGTCCTCATAGATCATGTAGCTTTTGGGCTGGCCCTCCTTGGGCAGCGCGGCGGAGCCGGGGTTGATATAGGTGTAATCCCCCTGCCCGATGGCGCAGTGCACATGCGTGTGCCCGTGGATGAGCACATCGCCCGGCCGGTGCGGGGGCGGGCATTCGGTGTTGAACAGATGGCCGTGCGTCACAAAGGCGCAATGCCCGCCCTCCAGCGGCAGGAGCGCATAGTCGGCCATGATGGGAAACGCCAGCACCATCTGGTCCACCTCGGCGTCGCAGTTGCCGCGCACGCACAGGGGCGTGATGGGGCTTTCGTTCAAAAGCCGGATGACTTCCTTGGGCTCATAGCGGTCCGGCAGGTCGTTGCGGGGACCGTGATACAGCAGGTCGCCCAGCAGGAAAAAGCGGTCCGCCCGCTCGGCCTCCAGGCGCTCAAGCACCTTCTGCGCCGCCGAGGCGCTGCCGTGCAGGTCCGATGCGAAGAGAATCCTCATGCTCAATCCATCCCTTTCAGTTCCAAAATGACGGGGCAATGGTCGCTGCCCATCACCTGGTCGTCGATATCCGCCGCCGTCACGTTGGGCGCAATGCGCTCGCTCACCAGGAAATAGTCGATGCGCCACCCGATGTTCCGCTCACGGCTGCGCTGCATGTAGCTCCACCAGCTGTAGCGGTCGCGCTCGTCGGGATGCAGCAGGCGGAACGTGTCAACAAAGCCGCGCCCCAGCAGCGCCGTCATCTTCTCGCGCTCCTGCGGGGTGAAGCCGGCGTTTTGCGTGTTGGTCTTGGGGTTTTTCAGGTCGATTTCCTTGTGCGCCACGTTCATGTCGCCGCAGACCACCACGGGCTTTTGCCTGTCCAAAGCGCACAGATAGTCCGCGAAGGCGTCCTCCCAGGTCATGCGGTAGTCAAGCCGCGTCAACCCTCGCTGGCTGTTGGGCGTGTAGACCGTCACCAGAAAGAAGCGCTCAAACTCCAACGCGATGACGCGCCCCTCATGGTCATGCTCCTCTATGCCGATGCCCATGCGCACGCTCAGCGGCTTCTTTTTGGTAAAGATGGCGGTGCCGGAATAGCCCTTCTTCTCGGCGCTGTTCCAGTACTGCTCAAAGCCCTCGGGCGAAAAGTCCGCCTGGCCGGGCTGCATCTTGGTTTCCTGCAGGCAGAACGCATCCGCACCGCAGGCGGCGAAATAGTCCGAAAAACCCTTCGTCAGGCAGGCCCTGAGGCCGTTGACGTTCCATGAGATCAGACGCATGGGCGGCATCCTCCTTTGCATAAAGCGCGGCGCAGCGGCTGCGCGCACGCGGTTATTGTACCATAACCGCCCGTGCCCGCGCAACGCCGCCGCGCCTTCTTTTCCTTCCAAGACCGGGTTTGCGCGCGCCGCGTCAGTCTTTCATTCCCTTGGTATAATAGGCGCGCAGCACGCGCCCGTTCAGCCACGGAGGCAGGAGCGCGTGCAGCCAGACCGCCAGATGCTGGTCCGGCTTGGCCACGCGCAGCCGGAAGCGCATATGCCTGCGCTCCACGTTCCGCACCAGCTTTTCCCCCAGCCGGTCCGGTGAAAGCCCGCCCGCCTCGTCACGGCGGATGACCGCCACGGCCGCCTCATAGGCGCTGCGATAGGGCGATTCCCCGTTCTCCTCGAGGGCGTTCAGCCGCGTGCGCTGGCTGCCGCCACGGTGATCCCCCGGCTCCACCAGGCATACCTGCACGCCCCAGGGGGCAGTTTCCATGGCCAGGCATTCCGCGTACCCTTCCAGCGCATGTTTGCTGGCCGTATAGGCGCTCTGAAACGGAATCCCCAAAAGCCCGTTGATGGAGGAAAACAGCACGATGCGTCCGCTGCCCTGCGCCCGCATATGCGGCAAGGCCAGCCGCACCATGCGCGCCGCGCCGGTGAAATTGGTGTCCAGCACGCGGCTGTATTCGTCCGCGCCCGTCTTTTCGCACGAGCCCAGCACCAGCACCGCCGCTCCACACACCAGCGCATCCACGCGGGGACTGATTTCCAGCGCCCTCTCGGCGAAGCGCGTGCAGCTTTTCTCATCCGTTACGTCCAGCCGGAGCCGGACCCAGTGCTCCGCCTCTTCGTGCGCTGCCGGCGCGTCCGCAAAGGAGCGTGCGCCGGCCACGACCAGCCAGCCCCACCCGGCGAACGCCTTGGCCGTGGCCAGTCCCAGCCCGCTGGATGCTCCCGTAATCCAAACCGTTTTGATGGCTGTCCCTCCTCTTTTCAACCTTTTCCGTGCGCCGCAGATGGTGGCGGCGTAATGCGCCTCGCCGTCATTCTGCGGCCGCCATCAGTTGCTTCACGCGAAGGCTGGCCGCATATACGGCGTTTTTCCGCTCGCCTTGCGCGGTCACTTCCTCCATGCTCTCCCGCAGGCTCATCCCCCGCGCCAGCCCGTCGAACAGCCGCGCCTCCAGCGAAAGGGTACTCTTGGGCGCCTCAGGCGCGGGGATGTCCTCCCCGGCCCATGCAAACACCAGACAGTACTCACCCTTTTCGGCCTTGGGGTTCTGCTCAACGGCTTCCAGCACCTGCGCGACCGGGCCGCGCAGGGTTTTTTCGTACTTCTTGGTCAGATCGCAGCTGGCGCTGACCATGGTGTGAGGCAGCGTCTCCCCCACCGTGGCCAGCAGCTCGCGCACGCGGTGAGGCGATTCGTGCACCACCGCGAGGCGCGACCTGCGCGCCATGTCCAGCAGCTTTTCCTTTAACTCGCCCTTCTGCCGGGGCAGAAAGCCGAAAAACGTAAATTCACTGATTTCATAGCCGCTCACGCTCAAGGCCGCTGCCATCGCCGTCGGGCCCGGCACGGCCACCGTCTCGATACCGCTTTCCACCGCCGCGCGCACCAGCGCGCTGCCGGGGTCCGAGATGCAGGGTGTGCCCGCGTCGGTGGTCACGGCCACATCGATGTCCTCCTCCAGCATGCGCCGGACAATCTGCGCGGCCTTGCCGCGCTCGTTGTGCTCGTGGCAGCTGGTCAGCGGCGTGTGGATGTCAAAGGCGCTAAGCAGCTTCTGGGTCACGCGCGTGTCCTCGGCTGCAATCAGCGATACGCTTTTGAGCGTTTCGATGGCGCGCGGCGTCATATCGCCCAGGTTTCCGATGGGGGTTGCGACCACATACAAAGTCGGCATGGCTTACCTCTTTTCAAACACGCGCAGCTTGGCGCTGCGCGCGCGGGGATTACTTGCGACCTCCTGCGCCGACGGCTTGACCGCGCCGCCCGCCAGCACGCGGCCCAGCGGCTTTTTGCCGCAGGTGCACACAGGCGCCTTGGGCGGGCAGGTGCAGGGGTTTTGCAGCTGGCGAAACGTCTGCTTGACGATGCGGTCCTCCAGCGAATGGAAGGTGATGACCAGCAGCCGCCCGCCGGGGGCCAGCAGGTCCACAAAGTCGCAAAGCGCCTGCCGAAGCGGGTCCAGCTCGTCGTTGAGCGCGATGCGCACGGCCTGGAACGTGCGGCGGGCAGGGTGCCCGTCGTCCTTGCGGCGCACGGCTTTGGGGATGGCGGCGTCCACCACCGCGACCAGGTCGCCCGTGGTCAGGATGGGCGCCTTGGCCCGCCGCTCCACGAAGATCTGCGCGATGCGCGCGGCCCATTTTTCCTCGCCGTAATCGATGAGAATGCGGCGAAACGCCTCCTGCGAGATCCCGGCCAGATATTCCGCGGCCGTGGGCCCCTGGGAAGGGTCCATGCGCATATCCAGCGGCGCGTCCTCATGGTAGCTGAAGCCGCGGGCCGCCTCGTCCAGCTGATGGCTGCTCACGCCCAGGTCCACCAGCGCGCCGGTGAGCGGCGGCGCGTCCACCGCGCCGAGCAGCGCCTTTGCGTCGTGAAAGTTTCCGTGAATCGCCCGAAAGCCGGGATAAGCCCCGAGGCGCGCCGAAGCGGCGGCAATGGCCTCGCCGTCGCGGTCGATACCGTACAGCCGCGCCGTGCCGCCCGAAAGGCGCAGAATGCCCTCGCTGTGGCCGCCGCCGCCCAGCGTGCCGTCCAAATAGACGCCGTCGGGCCGGGGCGCCATCCATTGCATGACCTCGTCAAAGAGGACCGGCACATGATGAAACGCGTTATCCATGCATCCTCCGTAAAAGCGGGCCGGTTTCCCGGCCCGCCGTCCGTTCTTATGCCTGCTTCAGGTCCTCGATGCGCGCCTTGAGGGCTTCGAGCATGCTTTCCGTGGTTTTCAGCTTCTCGCGCTCCTGCTCCACCAGCTGGGCGGGCGCTTTCGACAGGAAGCCCGGATTGTTCAGCTTGCCCTGCGCGCGGGCGATTTCGCCCTCCAGGTTCTTGCGCTCCTTTTCCAGGCGCGCGAGCTCCTTCTGCAAATCCACCAGATCGCCCAGCGGGATGCGGATCTCGCCCGCGGCGCACACGGCGCTGACCACCTTTTCGCCCGCCAGCGCGTCCTTGCCGCCGATGGCTGCGTCGCTGGCGTAGGCCAGGCGTTGCAGGTACGGCTCGGCCAGGGCGAGGGTGCTCTCCCAGCCCGCCTCGGGAATCAGCGTCACGTGCGTGCGCTTTCCGGCCTGCACGTTCATCTCGGCGCGCAGGTTGCGGATGGCGCGGATGATCTCCATCAGGCCCTCCATCTGGCGCTCCTCGGTCTCAAAGGCGTATTCCGCCCTGACCTCGGGCCAGTGCGCCAGAATCAGCATGCCGTCATGGGCGGGCAGGTGCTGGTAGACCTCCTCGGTGAGGAAGGGCATGAAGGGATGCAGGAGCTTGAGAAGCCCTTCCAGCACGTAGAGCAGCACGCCGCGGACGTTGCGCTTCTGTTCCTCGTCCTCGCCCATGAGGCGGCCTTTGGACAACTCAATGTACCAGTCGCAGAACTCGCTCCACGCGAAGTCGTAGATCTTGTTGGCGGCCATGCCGAAGTCGCCGTCCTCCATATGGGCGCTCACCTCGGCGACGGCCTTGTTCAGCCGGGAGAGGATCCACTGATCGGGCAGCTGCAAAAGCGCCGGGTTGATGGCCTCCCGCGTCTGCGTGTTCATCAGCACGAAGCGCGAGGCGTTCCAGACCTTGTTGGCGAAGTTGCGGGCGCTTTCCACCTTTTCGTCGGAGTAGCGGGTGTCGTTTCCGGGGCTGACGCCCATGGCCAGGGAGAAGCGCAGCGCGTCGGCGCCGTACTTGTCGATGACCTCCAGCGGGTCCACGCCGTTTCCGAGGCTCTTGGACATCTTGCGGCCCTGCGCGTCGCGCACCAGGCCGTGGATGAGCACGGTATCAAACGGGCTGTCGCCCATCTGCTCGACGCCGGAGAAGATCATGCGCGCCACCCAGAAGAAGATGATGTCGTAGCCCGTCACCAGCATGCTGGTGGGATAGAAGTATTTGAGGTCCTCGGTCTCCTCCGGCCAGCCCAGCGTGGAGAAGGGCCACAGCGCGGAAGAGAACCACGTGTCCAGCACGTCCTCATCCTGATGGAGATGCGCACAGCCGCACTTGGGGCACGCCGCGGGAGCCTCGCGCGCCACGATGGTTTCGCCGCATTCGTCGCAGTACCAGGCGGGGATGCGGTGGCCCCACCACAGCTGGCGGCTGATGCACCAGTCGCGGATGTTCTCCATCCAGTTGTAATAGGTCTTGGCAAAGCGCTCCGGCACGAACTTCGTCCGGCCCGAACGCACGGCCTCGATGGCGGGCCTGGCCAGCGGCTCCATCTTCACAAACCACTGGGTGCTGGTCACGGGATCGACGGTGTGATGGCAGCGGTAGCAGGTGCCCACGTTGTGGGTGTAGTCCTCGATCTTGATCAGATAGCCCTCCTGCTTAAGCTGCTCCACCACCGCCTCGCGGCATTCCAGCGCGGTCATGCCCTGGAAGCGCCCGGCGTTCTCGTTCATGGTGCCGTCGTCGTTGGTCACGCGGATGACCTCCAGGTTGTGCCGCTTGCCCACCTCAAAGTCGTTGGGGTCGTGGGCGGGGGTCATCTTCACCGCGCCGGTGCCGAACTCCATGTCCACATAGCTGTCGGCCACCACGGGAATTTCCTTGTTCATAATGGGCAGAATCACCTTCTTGCCCACCAGGTCCGTGTAGCGCGCGTCGTCAGGATTGACGGCCACGCCGGTATCGCCCAGCATGGTCTCCGGCCTCGTGGTGGCCACCACCACGCCCTCGCTGCCGTCCGCGCCGGGATAGCGGATGTGCCACAGGTGGCTGGCCTGCTCCTCATACTCCACCTCGGCATCGGAAAGCGCGGTCTGGCACTCCGGGCACCAGTTGATGATGCGGTTGCCGCGGTAGATGAGGCCCTTTTCGTAGAGCTTGACAAACACCTCGCGCACGGCGCGGTTGCAGCCCTCGTCCATGGTGAAGCGCTCGCGGCTCCAGTCGCAGCTGGCGCCCAGGCGGCGCTGCTGGCGGTTGATGCGGCCGCCATACTCCTTCTTCCACGCCCAGGCGCGCTCCAGGAAGCCGTCGCGGCCCAGCATCTCCTTGGTCAGGCCCTCCTTGGCCATCTGCTCCACCACCTTGACCTCGGTGGCGATGGAGGCATGGTCCGTGCCGGGCAGCCAGAGGGTGGGGTCGCCCTTCATGCGATGATAGCGGATGGGCGCGTCCTGCAGGAGGCAGTCCATCGCGTGCCCCATATGCAGCTGGCCGGTGATGTTGGGCGGGGGCATGACGATGGTGAAGGGTTTTTGGCCTTCCACCCGGTGCGCCACAAACGCGCCGCTCTCCTCCCACATCTGATAGAGCTTATCTTCAATGGCCTGGGGATTATATACCTTTTCCATTTCAAAATCCATGGGGTTTTCCTCCCTTTCTGATCCGGCTCACAGGCCGGGAAACACATCCAGCAAGATCAGCGCGCCCAGCAACGCCAGCGCAAGCCCCGCGATTTTCACCGGGAACACAGCGCGCTCGCCCCTGTCGCGGAGCACAAACCTGCACAGCCGGGTGGCCTGCGCGCACAGCACCACGCCCGCCAGCAGCAGCGTAATGCCCGGCACGCTCAGCCGCGAAAGCACCTTTTCCCAATCCACGGCAATCGCATCCTTTCCTGGCAAGCCTGAAACCAAAAAGCCGCTCGCGTCCAAAGGACGGAGCAGCTCCGTGGTACCACCTTAGTTCGCGGCCTGAAGGGGCCGCCTCCATGCGCTGTAACGCGCGCACGCGGCAGGGCTATGGCACAGCCGTTCACCCCGCGCCCTCCCAGGCGACCTTCCCCTTTCCGTGCATCCGGACCGCCTTTCAGCCGGTGAGCGGTCCTCTCTTAGGCGACGGAGGAGGGTACTCCTCCTGTTCTTTGGGCGATGACGGCGCAAGGCCGCCCGAACCTTCAGGCAGCCTTGCAGCCATGGAGGAGATGCTTACGCATTCTCCTTCTTCTCGGTCATGTCGATGACCTGAACGCCGTTGTAATAACCGCAATGCTTGCACACGCGGTGGGACAGTTTCTTTTCGTGGCACTGCGGGCACTCGACGATGCCGGGCAGGCTGAGCTTCCAATTTGCGCGGCGCTTACGGCCACGGGCCTTGGACACTTTTCCCTTGGGAAGAGCCATGGTTACACCTCCTCATTCCGCGCCCCGTCGCTGACGGGGCTTTCCAAATCGTTCGCCTGGGGCGAACCAGCCTTCCGGGGAATGACGAGGCAGATGCGTTTGCCGCGCCCCGCGCCCATCCCGGCCATCATAGACAAGGTATTCATCCTTTGCAACGCTGCGGCGGCGCCTTCTTGCGCAGGTGCCTGTCCACAACGTGACCAATTTGTATTATATGATGGAGCAATTTCTTTGTCAAGCCCTTTTTTGCACCTCTGCGCAGGATCTGTCCACCCTGACGCCGCCGAGCGCCCGCAAAGCGGAACATCCTGCAAAAACCGTTACGGAAAGCTGCTTGTACGTCATCCAGAAATGCAGCCGCGAATGATTCTGCAACACGCAAAACCGGCCACAGGGCCACCGCCGCCAGCGCAAGCGCCTGCGGCCAGTTTTCCAGCCGTCCTTTGCGGACTGCATAAACGCCTTCCACCAGCAGCATCAGCGCAAACGCGCCGATGTTGGCTCCCATGAAGAAGGTTTCCAGGTTGATGAGCACCGCGCTGCGCATGCTCACATCAACAGCGCCTGTATCCGTATAGAAGGCTCCCGTCGTGCGGAAGGCGGCCTGAGACAGGATATCGCCCAGCACGTTTTCGCCTGTAAGCAGGGCGCCCACCAGGCCCTTGCCGGCCCAGGTAAGCGCATATCCCAGGACCCACGCCACCGAGAGCAAAAGCGTCTTTTTCCAGATCGGAGCCGGGCCCTCGCCATCCCAAACCATCTGCAGCAGGCCGCACGCCAGCGGATAGCCCAACGCCAGGACGGGAAACGTCAGAAAATCAAAAAAACAGACGAGAGAGCCCAGCAGGAAAAAAAGCTCATACAAACGGTTGCGGGCGGCCTTCCATCCGCACAGCACGGCGGCGCTGCCCGCAAGGGCCAGGAAGGTCACGGGCATATACTGCTGGCAAAACGGCGCAATGAGCAGAAACGACATCAGCAGCCCGCCGCAGAAATGCGCCGCGGTTCTCCAGCCGAACCGCTCCCGGCACTTCCAGCCGCAGACAAGGAACAGGGCCATCAGGGCCATCATGTTCAGATAACGGATGTTGACGATGCTCAGCACGATCATCAGCGGCCGCAGCACCACGGCGTAGCCGTGCCAGTATCGCGCATAATCCGTGCGCATCGCCGCGTCCGTCACGCTTCGCCCGTCGCGCAGCAATCCCTGATAGATCCGCATATCCGTCAGGTTGTCCGTGATGCTGAAGCCCGTATGCCAAAAATAGTTGGCATACCCGCCCACCATGTTGCCCTCTTCTGTAAGCACATCAACCGCTGCCCCGACATTATCGCTGATCCATTCGTCAGGAAAGGAATAAGCGGCCAGCAGCAAGCCGGTATACAGGCAAATAGCGGCCGCCAGCAGCGCTGCCAGGCGCAGGCCCCTGCCCAGACTCCTTTGCATGTTTCCCCTCCGCTCTAGTGCATCTGCTTCTGCGAATCCAACAGCTCGTTCAGCCCCTCAAAGGGACGGTAGGTTCCCCCGCCCTCCGGCTCCTCCTTCCATACCTTTCCCTCTTCGTTCCAGGCCTTCAGCTCCGAGGCGGCATGGCAATCCGGCCTGCCGCACACAAAGCGCATGGGCAGATTGAGCATCGCAAGCGTCAGCACCATGTGGTCCAGCGGCACGGATTTTCCCTCGTAGCGGAAGCACTCGTCCTCGGTCTCGTTAGCGTCCTTGCGGAAGGTTTCGTCAAAATCGATCTCAACGCGCTTCTCCGCCGGCGCCAAGCATACCGCGCAGGCGGCGTGTGCCCTGGTCGTCAGCTTCCCCTCCAGGCGAACGGTATCGTCCACCACAAAATAGGTTCCTTCCAGCGCCACCGGATCAAAGGTCACAGTTTCGCCGCCCACGTCCTGCGCCTCCAGCGTCAGGCTCGCCTCAAAGGAAAAGGGCGTCGCCTGGTGAACAAAGCCGCGGGATACATCCAGTTCCATGCTGCCACCTCCGTTTGCAAAGCGCGGTTTTGACCGCGCCTTTCATTATAGGGATGGGCGCGCGTCCTTGTCAAGCCGCGCGGCGCACGCCGCCAGCCCCACCGGCATAGCGCCGATGAGGGGCAGGGCGTATCGCAGATAAACCACCGGGGAAAACAGGCACACCAAGAGCGTTGCCAGCGCCGGCAAAAACACCGGCAGGATGCCTCTGCGGCCGCCGGTTGCACAGAGATAGAAGAGCGCGAGCGTCAAAAGCACGTTGAAGCTCATGCTGGCACAAAGCCCGACCAGCGGCAGCCTGTCAAAATCCATGTACCATTCCGTCAGAGCGCGCTGGACGCTGCTCAGCGGCACCAGCGCCTCCCGGTCATACATGGTCATGTCGTTGAACGACCAGGGATAAACGTAGGTATCCAGCGCCATGTCGCTGAAGCTGATGTACATGGGTTCGTTGTCGCGCAGGTCAAAGAGCACGCCGTTCATATGCAGCGCCGCGTCCAGATACTCCGTGGGCCAGCGCCGCAGTTGCCGCCACCACACGCCCCAGTAGGCCAGGCGATCCTCCGCCGTCGCCGTCTGGCGGTAGGTGTCCTTGACGGCGTCGGCATACCAGTCATTGTACCCCTCCGCCAGCGAATCATAGTCCAGCAGGCGGTCGATGATCTCCCGCTCCTCCCGGGGAATCTCCTCGCCGTGCAGCTTCACCACCCGCGCCGTCTGCTGAAAAGGCAGGGACAGAACATCCTGCATGTAGCGGTCCCGGATGCCCAGCGCCGCGCTGATGGCGGCTTCCACGCCTACGGCGAGCACGAGGCTCAGCGCCCCGCAGGCGAGCAGACGCACGGCCGCGCGCCTGCTTTCCCTTCCCCTCAGGATCATCATCAGCATCACCGCCAGCACCGCCGCCGCCAGCGGCAGCCCGTTGTGGCGGCTCAGCGCCATCACCAGAAAGCTCAGTCCCAGCAGCGCCGGCCTGCGCCAGCTTTCAAAGAACGCCTCCCGCTCCCGCGCGAACTCCCAAAGCAAGGTCACCATCAGCAAAAACGGGATCTGGAACATGGTGTCTTTGGCGATCACCGTCGCCCAGCCCGAATAGCAGGGCGAGAGGGCGTAGAGCAACAGTGCCGTCAACCGCACCCAGCCCGGCGCGCCCAGCCGGCGCATGACGCACAGCGTATAACTCAGTACCGCGATGTAGGCGGCGCACTGGAGCAGGTTAAACCCAAAATAAACAAGGTTACGATTGCCCACAGTCTCGCCCAGCCAGGCCAGCAGCCCGTACACCAGCGTGCCGAACGGCGGATGGCTGGAGACGCGCTCCGCCTCGCCCATGAACTGCTTGATCTGCATGTAGCTGTCCCACATGAGCACGCCCGGATAGCGGATCAAGATCTGCGGCAGCCACGCCGCCGCGATCACCGCAAACAGCCGCCAGAAGGTATCGTATCTCCTCAAGCCTTTCAGGCTTGAGGGCAGGCCCGCCTGCCGCCCTTTTTCCAGCCCCTTGCGAAGCGCCCTGAGCAGCATGAGAAAGATCAGATACATCCCCGCGAAAAACAGCCCCGCCTTGCATACCTGAAAGGCGTTTTCCCAGAGCACAGCCACCGTGTCCTGCGTACGCGCGGCCGTGCATAGAAGCGTCATGAGGCTGAAAAACGCGCACAGCCCGTACTCCCCCACGCCCGTTCCAGCAGGCTTGTGAAACAGGAAGCGGCGGCACAGCCACACGCATACCACCAGCAGCAGGGCTGCCGCCAGCCGGTCCACCTCCAGAGAGGCAAACGTCCTTGCGATCAACTGATACACGTAGCCAAACAGGCTTTGCGCATCCGGCAGGGCCTTTCTCGCCGGAGCCAGGTTCAGCCACGGCGCGGCCGTCATCAACCCCGCACAGCCCAGCATGCTCGCCCGCCTGATCCATCCTCTCATCATCGATGCACCTCACCGCATTTTGTCCAAAACCAAATTCGGCGCAGATGCCCACGCACCCGCGCCGAATTGGTATTTCGGAAGCTTATTCGATCGGCTTGCCGGTCACGATGCACAGGGTGTCCCGCGCGATGACGATTTCCTCGTCCGTGGGGATGACGCAGATCTTGACCTTGCTGTCGTCGGCGGAGATGACGCTCTCCTTGCGGTTGCCCTCGACGTTCTTCACGGGGTCGAGCTTGGCGCCCAGGAATTCAAAGCCTTCCATGACCTTCTCGCGCAGCTCCGTGCCGTTTTCGCCGATGCCGGCGGTAAAGACGATCACGTCCACGCCGTTCATCACCGCGGCATAGCTGCCGATATACTTGCGGATGCCGTGGATGAGCATGTCGCGGGCGATGATGGCGCGCTCGTGGCCGCTGTCCGCGGCGGCGTCGATGTCGCGCATATCGCTGCTCAGGCCGCTGATGCCAAGCAGGCCGCTCTTTTTGTTGCACATGTTGAGGACCTCGTCCACGGTCATGTGCTCGTTATTGGCGATGTACTGCACCACCGCGGGGTCCATGCTGCCCGATCGGGTGCCCATGATCACGCCCTCAAGAGGCGTGATGCCCATGCTGGTGTCCACGCACTTGCCGCCGTCCACGGCCGCCATGGAGCTGCCGTTGCCCAGATGGCAGGTGATGACGCGGGTCTTGCTGCGGTCCAGGCCCAAGAACTCGCATACGCGCTTGCTCACGTAGCGGTGGCTGGTGCCATGGAAGCCGTAGCGGCGCACGTGCAGGCGCTCGTAGTACTCATAGGGCACGCCGTAGAGGTAGGCTTTGGGCGGCATGGTCTGATGGAAGGCGGTGTCGAACACGGCCACGTTGGGCGTGCCGGGCATGACCTTCTCGCAGGCCTCGATGCCCATGAGGTTGGCGGGGTTGTGCAGGGGGCCCAGGGGGATGTTGGCGCGGATGGCCTCCTTGACCTCCTCGTTGATGAGCACGCTGGCGGTGAACGCCTCGCCGCCGTGGAGCACGCGATGGCCCACCGCGCCGATCTCGTCCATGTGCTTGACCGCGCCCTTCTCGGGATCGGTCAGGGCCTTAATCATGAGGGAGCAGGCCTCGGTGTGGTCCTTGATGGGCTGCTCAAAGACGATCTCCTGGCCGTTGACCTTCTGGGTCAGCTTGCTGCCCTCGATGCCGATGCGCTCCACCAGGCCCTTGGCCATGAGCTTTTCGCCGTCCATATCCACCAGCTGGTATTTCAAAGAGGAAGAACCCGCGTTGACGATCAGAATTTTCATTGGTCGCTCTCCTTATTCTGTTGCTTACGCCTGCGCCTTGACGGCGGTGATGGCCACCACGCTGACGATATCATCCACGGAGCATCCGCGGCTCAGGTCGCTCACGGGCTTGGCCAGGCCCTGGATGATGGGGCCGATGGCTTCCGCGCCCGCCAGACGCTGCACCAGCTTGTAGCCGATGTTGCCGGCCTGCAGGTCGGGGAACACCAGGACGTTTGCATGGCCCGCCACGGTGCTGCCGGGGGACTTGAGCTGGCCCACGCTTTCCACCAGCGCGGCGTCCGCCTGAAGCTCGCCGTCAAGCTGGAGGTCGGGGGCGAGCTCGTGGGCCATCTTCGTGGCCTCCTGCACCTTGGTCACGTTGTCGTGCTTGGCGCTGCCCTTGGTGGAGAAGGAAAGCATGGCTACGCGCGGATCGATGTCCACCAACTGCTTGCCGGAGGCGGCGCTGGCGATGGCGATGGCGGCCAGCTCCTCGGCCGTGGGGTTGGGGATCACGGCGCAGTCGCCGAAGATCATCACGCCGTCGTCGCCCCACTTGTGATCGGGCAGCTCCATGATGAAGCAGCTGGACACCACCTTGATGCCGGGGGCCGTCTTGATGATCTGCAGCGCCGGACGCAGGACGTTTCCGGTGGAGTTGATGGCGCCGGCCACCATGCCGTCGGCGTCGCCCGCCTTGAGCATCACCGCGCCGTAATAGAGGGTGTTCTTGGTCACCAGCTCCGTGGCCTGTTCGGGGGTCATGCCTTTGGCCTTGCGCAGCTCGTAAAGCAGATCGGCATAGGCGGCGCTCTTTTCGCTGGTCGCGGGGTCGATGATGGCCACGCCCGTGAGGTCGGTGCCGGTTTCGGCGGCCACCTTGCGCACCTCGTCGGGATTGCCCAGCAGCGTAATGCGGGCAACGCCCTCCTTGAGGATTTTCGCGCTGGCCTGCACGGTGCGGGGCTCGGTGCCCTCCGGCAGTACGATGTGCTTTACGTCAGCCCGGGCCTTGGCTTTGATTTTCTCAATCGCGGACATGTTCTTTTCCTCCCTGATGTGCTAAAATACAGAGGGTGTATCTGTTTTCAACCCTTATAGTATACAACTTTTTCTACTTAAAGGGAAGGGGGAAAGCCCAAAAAAGCGTGCCGGAAACCCCTTTTGCGCGCATGGGCGGGAGCATGGAAGCCATCGTGGGCATCATCTGTGAATACGACCCCTTCCACCGTGGGCACCGGCGGCAGTTTGATCTGATCCGGGCGCAGCTTCCCGGCGCGCGCATCGTCTGCGCGATGAGCGGAGCGTTCACCCAGCGCGGCATGCCCGCGCTCCATTCCCCCGCCGACCGCGCCCGCGCCGCGCTGGAGGCCGGGGCGGACCTGGTGCTGGAGCTGCCCTGCGCCTTCGCCGTGCGCGACGCCGAGCACTTCGCGCTGGGCGGCGTGAGCCTCCTCACCCAGCTGGGATTTGTCACGCACCTCTCCTTTGGCGCGGAAGATGACCTCGATGCCCTTTTGCCCGCGGCTGCGCTGCTGGATGCGCCCACGCCCGCTTTTCAGGAGGCGCTCCGGGCCGCGCTGGCGCGGGGGGCCAGCTTCGCCGCCGCACAGGGCGAGGCGCTTGCGGCCTGCCTTCCGGCCCCGCGCCCCGCGCCCTGGGAAAAGCCCAACAACATCCTCGCCCTGTGCTACCTGCGCGCCCTCCGGCGGCTGGAAAGCCCGCTCATCCCCCTGCCAGTCAGGCGCGAGGGCGACTACCACGCCGCCGCGCTGGAGGGGCGGCGCTGGCCCTCCGCCACGGCGGTGCGCGCGGCCTTTCTCGACGGCGATCTGGCGGCGGCCCGCGCGGCCTGCGGCTACGACCTGCCCGCCGCGCCCGTGTGCCGCCCGGAGGCGCTGGACCGGGTGCTTCTCTACAAGCTGCGCGCGCAGAACGCGGAGGCGCTCGCCCGCCTGCCCGACTGCACCGAGGGGCTGGAAAACCGCCTCAAAGCCTGCGCCGCCCGCGCGGCCACACGCGAGGAGCTGCTTTCGCTTCTCAAGACCCGCCGCTATGCCTACGCGCGCCTGAGCCGCCTGTGCTGCCACGCCCTGCTGGACGTGACCGCCGGTCTCCTAACCGCGCATCCGCTGCCCACCTATGCGCGCGTGCTGGGTCTTCGGCGCGGAGCGCTCAACGGGAAGCTGCGCCGAAGCGCCCTTCCGCTGCCCGCCCGCGCCGCCGAGCTGGACCCTGCCGACCCGCTGGCCGCGCTGGACCTGCGCGCCTACGATCTGTGGGCGCTGGGCGCGGGCCTTGCGCAGGGGATGCTGCAAAGGCAGAAGGTATGCGCCCTGTGACAGGCGCTTGCACATTCCAAAAGCTGTGCTACAATAGGGAACGTTCCGATTTTATCCATGAGGAGATCTGCCATGCGAACGCTGCTTCCCTTTCTCAAACCCTACCGCAAGGAATGCGTGCTTGCCCCGCTGTTCAAGCTTCTGGAAGCGGTGCTGGAGCTGTTTGTGCCCCTCATCATGGCGGCGATCATCGACAACGGCATCCAGGCGCGCGACACGGGCTACGTGCTGCGCATGGGCCTTGGGCTGGTGGGGCTGGGCCTGCTGGGCTTTGTCAGCTCCGTCACGGCGCAGTTTTTTGCCGCCAAGGCGGCGGTGGGCTTTGCCGCCAAGCTCAAAAGCGCGCTCTTTCGCCACATCCAGGGGCTGTCCTATACCGAGCTGGATACGCTGGGCACGCCCACGCTGATCAACCGCATGACCACCGACATGAATCAGGTGCAGACGGGTGTGAACATGACGCTGCGCCTGCTTCTGCGCTCGCCCTTTGTGGTGATCGGCGCGATGGTGATGGCCTTCACGGTGGATGCCAGGGCCGCGCTGATCTTTCTGGCGCTGATCCCGCTGCTCGCGCTGGCGGTGGCGGGCATCATGCGCCTGACGCTGCCCGGTCACCGCAAGGTACAGGGCCAGCTGGACCGGGTGCTCATCCATACCCGCGAGAACCTGACCGGCGTGCGCGTGCTGCGCGCCTTTGGCAAGCAGGAGAGCGAGCAGGCGGCCTTTGACGGGGACAACCAGCTCCTGTGCCGCATGCAGCGCCGCGTGGGGGCCCTGTCGGCGCTGATGAACCCGTTGACCTATGTGCTGGTCAACGGCGCGCTGGCGGCGCTTCTGTGGAGCGGCGCGATTGAGGTGCAGGCGGGTCTGCTCACGCAGGGCGCGGTGGTGGCGCTGGTCAACTATCTTTCGCAGATTCTGGTGGAGCTGGTCAAGTTCGCAAACCTGATCGTGACCATCACCAAATCCATCGCGTGTGCGGGCCGTATTGAAAGCGTGCTTGCCACGCGCGCCTCCATGCCCATGCCCGCCTCCCCCACCGCCGCCGACCAAAGCGCGGAAACCTGCGTGCGCTTTGAGGACGTATCGGCCCGCTATCAGGGCGCGGGCGCGGATTCGCTGTCGCACATCAGCTTTGCGGCGGGTCACGGGGAGACCGTGGGCATCATCGGCGGCACGGGCTCGGGCAAAACCACGCTGGTCAACCTGATCCCCCGCTTCTACGACGTGTCGGCGGGGCGCGTGCTGGTGGACGGCGTGGACGTGCGGGAGCAGAGCGTCGAGGCCCTGCGCCGGAAAATCGCCGTGGTGCCGCAAAAGGCGGTGCTGTTTCATGGCACCATCCGCGACAACCTGCGCTGGGGGGATCTCTCCGCCACGGACGAGGACCTGTGGCACGCGCTGGAGGCCGCGCAGGCCGCCGAGGTGGTGCGCGCCAAGCCCGGCGGTCTGGACGAAATGGTGGAACAGGGCGGACGCAATTTCTCCGGCGGCCAGCGCCAGCGCCTGACCATCGCCCGCGCGCTGGTGAGGCGGCCCGAGATTCTGATTCTGGACGACAGCGCCTCGGCGCTGGACTACGCGACCGACGCGGCGCTGCGCAAGTCGCTGCGCGCGCTGGACTGGCCGGTGACGGTGTTCATCGTGTCGCAGCGGGCCAGCTCCATCCGCCATGCGGATGTGATTCTGGTGCTGGACGACGGCGAGCTGGCCGGTCTTGGCACGCATGACGAGCTGCTCAAGACCTGCCCCGTCTATCAGGAAATCTACTTTTCTCAGTACCCCAAGGAGGCCGTGTGATGAAAACGACGTCATCCCGCAAGGACACGCTCCGGGGCGTGCTAACCTATGTCGGACGGTACCGCGGCTACCTTTGGGCTTCGCTGGCGCTGTGCGTGATCACCGTGGCCAGCACGCTGTACGTGCCCATCCTCACCGGCAACGCGGTGGATTTGCTGCTGGGGCCCGGCGCGGTCGATTTCGCGGCGCTGTGGCCCGTCCTGACCGGCATCCTGGCGCTGGTGGCCCTGACGGCTCTGGCCCAGTGGCTGATGGGCCTGTGCAATAACCGCCTGACCTACTGCACCGTGCGCGACATCCGCCGCGACGCCTTCGCCCACATCCAGCGCCTGCCCCTATCCTACCTGGACCAGCAGCCCACGGGCGATGTTGTCAGCCGCGTCATCGCGGACGTGGACCAGTTCGCCGACGGCCTGCTGATGGGATTCACGCAGCTGTTTACGGGCGTTCTGACCATCGTGGGCACCCTGTTTTTCATGTTCTCGGTCAACGCCGTCATCGCGGCGGCAGTGGTGGTCATCACGCCGCTGAGCCTGGTGGTGGCCGCCTTTATCGCCCGGCGCACCTTCAAGATGTTCACGCTGCAAACCCGCACGCGCGGCGAGCAGACCGCGCTCATCGACGAGATGGTCACCCACCAGAAGGTGGTTCGCGCCTTCTCCATGGAGGATGAAACCCAGCGCCGCTTTGACGAGGTGAACGAGCGGCTGGAAAAGTGCAGCCTGCGCGCCATCTTCTATTCCTCCCTGACCAATCCGGCCACCCGCTTTGTCAACGCGCTGGTATACGCCTGTGTAGGTGTGGCGGGCGCGCTGGTGGCGGTGACCACGGGCGGCATCACGGTGGGCCAGCTGTCGGCATTTTTGAGCTACGCCAACCAGTACACCAAGCCCTTCAACGAGATTTCCGGCGTGGTCACGGAGCTGCAGGGCGCGCTGGCCTGCGCCGGACGCGTGCTGGACCTGATCGCCCAGCCGCCGGAGACGCCCGATGCGCCCGCGGAGCTTTCACACGTGGACGGCTCCGTGGCCATACGCGACGTGAGCTTCTCCTACACGCCGGAGCGGGAGCTGATCCGGCATCTGAACCTGTCCGTCGCCCCGGGCCAGCGCGTGGCCATCGTGGGCCCGACAGGCTGCGGCAAGACCACGCTGATCAACCTGCTCATGCGCTTTTACGACGTAGGCGAGGGCCGCATCGAGGTCAGCGGCCAGTGCGTCGCGGACGTGACCCGCAAGAGCCTGCGCAGCGCCTACGGCATGGTGCTCCAGGATACCTGGCTCAAGGCCGGCACCATCCGCGACAACATCAAAATGGGCCGTGAGGACGCCACGGAGGACGAGGTCATCGCCGCCGCGAAAGCCACCCACGCCCACAGCTTCATCAAGCGCCTGCCGGAAGGCTACGACACCGTCATCACCGAGGACGGCGGGAGCCTCAGCCAGGGTCAGAAGCAGCTCCTGTGCATCACGCGCGTGATGCTCTGCCTGCCGCCCATGCTGATTCTCGACGAAGCCACCTCCTCCATCGACACCCGCACCGAGCAGCGCATCCAGCGCGCCTTTGAAAAGCTGATGACCGGCCGCACCAGCTTCATCGTGGCGCACCGCCTGTCCACGATCGAAAACGCCGATGTAATCCTGGTCATGAATCAGGGCAACGTGATCGAGCAGGGCACGCACGAAGAGTTGCTCGCGCGCGGCGGCTTCTACGCCCGCCTGTACCGCAGCCAGTTTGAGCAGTGATTCCATGCGGTTGACACCCGGATGAAACTTTGCTATACTCCGCACACCGGCTACCGTCCAAAGGAGGGAACCCACGATGATTGAATCCCGCTGCGGCCTTTTGTGCAGCGAATGCAAGTACCGCGACATCATGAAATGTCCCGGCTGCCTCAAAATCAAAAAGCCCTACTGGGCCAAGAGCTGCCCCATCAAAAACTGCTGCGAGAGCAAGAAAAAGGAGCACTGCGGCCAGTGCGACCGCTTTCCCTGCAAGCAGCTGCACGAGTTCGCCTACGACCCTGCCACCGGCAGCGAAGGGACGCGCATCGAGCAGCTGACCGACTGGGGACATGAGCTTCCCGGCTGAGGAAAAAGAACGCAAAGCGGCAGCGCCGCGGACCGGTGGGTTCGCGGCGCTGCCGTTCTTTGTCGTTACATCAGCCGTTTGAGCTGCTTGAGCTTTTGCCCGTAGGGCGCGTAGCGCAGGGCCACGTCCGGCCAGGACAGACGCTTGAGCACGCTTTTCCGATGAGAAAAGGTATCGAAGCTGTATTTGCCGTGATAGCCGCCCATGCCGCTTTCCCCCACGCCGCCAAAGGGCATGTTGGAGGTGGCCAGGTGCAGCACCGTATCGTTGATGCAGCCGCCGCCGAAGCTCACTTCATCCAGCACGCGGCGCTCCGTGGCCGCGTCGCGCGTAAACAGGTACAGGGCCAGCGGCTTTGGCCGCTCCTGAATGCGGGCGATGGCCTCATCCAGGCTCCGGTAGGTCAGCACCGGCAGAATAGGCCCGAAGATCTCCTCCTGCATCACGGGGCTGTCCCACGCCACATCGGTCAAAATGGTGGGCGAGACGCGAAGTTTCTCCGGGTCGATCTGCCCGCCGTGGCTGATGGACCCGCTGCCCAGCAGCCCCACCAGCCGGTCGAAGTGCTTGCGGTTGATGATGTGGGGCCATTCCTCATTCGTCAAAGGCGCGCTGGTGTACCGGGCGCGGATCTCCGCGATGAGCGCCTCCACCAGCGCCTGCTCCCGGCTGTGATGCACCAGCACATAGTCCGGGGCCACGCAGGTCTGTCCGGCGTTGAGCAGCTTGCCCCACACCAGCCGCCGAGCCGTGAGCGCGATGTCCGCCGTCTCATCGACGATCACAGGGCTTTTCCCGCCCAGCTCCAGGCTCACCGGCGTCAGGTTAGCGGACGCCTTTTCCATCACCAGCCGCCCCACCTGCGGGCTGCCGGTGAAGAAGATGAAGTCAAACCGCTGCTCCAGCAGGCGTGCGTTTTCCTCACGTCCGCCCTCCACCACGGCCACATGCTCCGGCGCGAAGAGCTCCTGCGCCATGCGGCGCAGCAGCGCCGAGGTGGCCGCCGAATAGGCCGAGGGCTTGACCACCGCGCAGTTTCCCGCCGCGATGGCTCCGATCAGCGGCGCCACGGTCAGCTGAAAGGGGTAGTTCCACGGCGACATGATCAGCGTCACGCCATAGGGCTCGCTGTAGATGCGGCACCGGCCCGGAAACTGTCCCACCGCCGTGCGCACCCGCCGGGGGTGCATCCACTCGGCCAGATGGCGCAGCGCGTCGCGGATCTCCTGGCGCACCATGGCCACCTCGGTGAGATACCCCTCAAAGGCGCACTTGCCCAGGTCCTGTGCAAGCGCCTCCAACACGGCGCTTTCGTTGGCGTCGATCCAGCTTGAAAGCGCGCGCAGCTTCTCCAGGCGAAACCCGTACGGCTTGGTGGCCTGGGTGAGAAAATACGCCCGCTGTCGGTTGACCATTTCCGTAAAATCCTGCATCGTTTCCGCCTCCCTTGCCCTGTCATTGTAGCAGGTTCCGGGAGGGGTTTCAAGCCGCCCCGTGCCGGATTTGACATTCCGCGCCGCATGTGGTACACTCTTTCCCATCCAGAAGGAATGACCAAAGGAGTGTGATATCGCCGTGGACGGCGATCCTGGTACCCAAGCGGCTCCGGCGCGAAGGCGCGGGAGGCCCTGTTTGCGCCCGCACTCCCGTGGGGCGGCCATAGGCGTGGCCGCCTGTTTGCATTTCGTTTTTTGGCAAAACCCCATCGTTGAAAGCGTGGCGTCCGCACGGTCCGGCGAGGGCCCGGGGGCCTGCTTTCGGTCTGCATTTTAAGGAGGAAAACCATGCAGGGAACCACCACGGAACTGTTGCTGGCGCTGGTGCTGATAACGCTTTCCGCGTTCTTCTCCGCCACCGAGACGGCCTATTCATCCCTCAACCGCGCCCGGCTCAAAAGCCTGGCGGACCGCGGCCAGAAGCGCGCCGCGGACACCCTTGCGCTAGCTGAACGCTATGACGAGCTGCTCTCCACCATTCTGGTAGGCAACAACATCGTCAACATCGCTCTGGCCTCGGTGGGCACGGTGATGTTCGTGCGCTGGCTGGGCGGCGCGGGCGTGGGCGTGTCCACGGCCGTTGTGACCGTGTTTGTGCTCATCTTCGGTGAGATCTCGCCCAAGAGCCTGGCCAAGGAGGTGCCGGAGCGCTTCGCCATGGCGGTGTATCCGGTGATTCGGGTATTTGTGACGGTGCTCAAGCCGGTCAACTGGCTCTTTACCAAGTGGAAGCAGTTTTTGAGCCGTCTGCTGCGCGTGGACGACGACCACGCCATCACCCAGGACGAGCTGCTCACCCTGGTGGAGGAAGCCAAGCAGGAGGGCGGCATGAACGCCGACGAGAGCGAACTGCTCAAAAGCGCCATCGAGTTTCACGACCTGGACGTCAGCGACATCCTCACCCCGCGCGTGCGGGTGGACGGCATCCCGCTGGGGAGCACCAAGCAGGAGACGGCCGACAAGTTCGAATCGTCGGGCTATTCGCGCCTGCCCGTCTACGAGGAGACGCTGGACCACATCGTGGGCGTCATCCACCAGAAAGATTTTTACAACCGCGCGCGCAAGGGCGGCGACTTTGACCTGTCCGCCATCATGAAAAAGCCCGTCTATGTGCCGCAGGGTGCCAAGATCAGCGATACTCTGCGCCTGCTTCAGCGCACGCAGTCGCAGATGGCCGTGGTGGCCGACGAATACGGCGGCACCGTGGGCATCGTGACGATGGAGGATATCCTGGAGGAGCTCGTGGGCGAAATCTGGGACGAGCACGATGAGGTCGAGGAGCCCTTCCGCTTCATCAACGACAACACCTGCCGCGCCCTGGGCTCCGCCGACCCGGAAGAGCTGTTTGAAAAGCTGGGGCTGGACTGCACGACCGAGGCCAGCACCGTGGGCGGCTGGGTGATGGAGATGACCGAGCGCGTGCCCCAGCCCGGCGACAGCTTTGACTGCGGCCCGTGGCACGCCACCGTGCTCAGGACCGACGGCAGGCACGTGCAGGAGATCGAGCTTCGCCGCTCGGCCGAAACCGTGTCCGCCTAAGCAGAAGAAAAACGCGCCCCCGGCGCGGGAACAGGATGGTTGCATATGGCTAAACTATGGGCCGGGCGCTTCGAGAAACCCACCAGCGCCCTTCTGGACGATTTTCAATCCTCAATTCCCTTTGACCAGCGCCTGCTGGAATGCGACGTGACCGGCTCCATCGCCCATGCGACCATGCTGGGCGAGCAGGGCATCATCCCGCAGGAGGACGCGGAGCGCATCGTGGAGGGCCTGCGGGGAATCCTTAGCGACTATCGCGCTGGCACGCTGACCATCGACATGAGCGCGGAGGACGTGCACATGTTCGTGGAAGCCCTCCTGACCGACCGCATCGGCGAGGCGGGCAAGCGCCTGCACACCGGCCGCAGCCGCAACGACCAGGTGGCTTTGGATGTGCGCATGTATGCGCGCGGAGCCTGCCGGCACGTGCGGGAGATGCTGCTTTCGCTGCTTTCGCTGCTCGGTTCCCTGTCCAAGGAACACCTGAATACCGTTATGCCCGGCTACACGCACCTGCAAAAGGCGCAGCCCATCACGCTGGCGTTCCACCTGATGGCCTACGCGCAGATGTTTATGCGCGACGTGACGCGCTTTGAGCATGCCTACGACGAGGCCGACGCCATGCCCCTCGGTTCCGGCGCGCTGGCGGGCACCACCTATCCGCTCAACCGCGACCGTGTGCGCGAGCTGCTGGGCTTCTCCCGCCTCACGGACAACGCGCTGGACGGCGTGAGCGACCGCGACTTCCTGCTTTCGTTCCTCTCGGCGGCCAGCATTCTGATGATGCACCTCAGCCGCTTCTGCGAGGAGCTGATCCTGTGGAGCACCAACGAGTTTTCCACCGCCGTGATGGACGACGGCTTCGCCACCGGTTCCAGCATCATGCCGCAGAAGAAAAACCCCGACGCCTGCGAGCTGACCCGCGGCAAAACCGGCCGTGTCTACGGCGACCTGACGGCCCTGCTCACCGTGATGAAGGGCCTTCCCCTGGCCTACAACAAGGACATGCAGGAGGATAAAGAGGCCTTCTTCGACGCCTACGACACGCTCTGCAAATGCCTGCCCACCTTCACCGAGATGCTGCGCACCACCTCCTTCCGCGCCGACGTGATGCGCAGAAGCGCGGGGCTGGGCTTCACCAACGCCACCGACCTGGCGGACTACCTGGTGGGCAAGGGCGTGCCCTTCCGCGACGCGCACCATGTGAGCGGCTCGCTGGTGGGCAAGTGCGTGCATGAGGGACGCGCGCTGGAGGACCTGTCGCTTCAGGAGCTGCGAGCCGCGCATCCCGCTTTTGACGAGGATGTGTACGAGGCCATTTCGCTGGAGGCGTGCGTGGAGCGCCGCTCCCTGCAAGGCGGTCCCGCGCCCCAGGCGGTATCCGCCAGCATCGAGCGGCTGGACCGCTGGCTGAATGCCCACGCGGACGGAGCAGAGGCATGACCCCCTCCGCCACGGCCGGGAACGCCCGGCGCGAGGGCTGGCTGGACGCGCTGCGCGTGCTGGCCGCCTTCGGGGTTATCGTCAACCATACCAACAGCAAGGTGTTTCAGTCCCTTGCGCCGCAGGATATCCAATGGTGGCTGTCGATCGGCTGGTACTACGTGAGCAAAATGGCGGTGCCGCTGTTTGTGATGGTCTCCGGCGCGTGCCTGCTGCCCCGCCGGGACCGCCCCCGAAAGGTGCTGGGGCGCATGGCGCGCATCGTGGCCGCGCTGCTGCTGTTCTCCTATGCGTACTACCTCTATGACGCATGGGTGTACTGGGGCCTGTGGCCCCGCATGGCCGACCTGGGCACGTTCCTTACTCTGGTATGGACGCAGCAGATCACCGATTCGTTCTGGTATCTCACATTCTACCTGGGTCTGCTGGTGATGCTGCCCTTCCTACAGCGGCTGGCCTCCGCCCTGAGTGGGCGCGGCGTCGCGGCGCTGGCAGGGATATGCTTCCTCTGGGACGGCCTGTGGCCGCTGGCCGCGCATTACGTGCCGGCCATCGCCCCGCCCGCCTGGCTGGATGCGCCGCTGATGACCGTATATGTAGGTCTGTTCTTTGCCGGGCACTGGCTGCGCCGCTGCTTTACGCCCACGCGCGGGCGCATGTGCCTGGCGTGGGCCGTGCTGGCCGCATCGCTCCTGGCCAGCGTGCTGCTGACCTACGTGGAATACGGGCGCGTCGCTCCCGGCGAAAAATACTGGTTCATGGACGACCGCATGCATCCCTCGCTGCTCACGGCCATGAGCGCCGTTTCCGTGATGGCGCTCGTGCGCGGCGCGCGCTGGCCGCAGCGCCATGGGTGCGTCCTGGCGGAGCTGGGCGGCTGCGCCTTCGGCATCTACCTCGCGCAGGACTGGCTGATCGCCCAGACGCAGGATCGGCTATTCCTGCCGCTGTGCGGCGCGCTGCCTCCGCTCGCGGCGGCGTTGGTCTGGGAGGCGGCAGTATTCGCCATGGCGCTTGCCGCCGCATGGCTGATGCGCCGCGTGCCGGGATTGCGGAAAATCGTATAGCATGCGCAAAAGGGAAGTCCGGTGCAACACGCCGGACTTCCCTTTTTTCGTGCCGGGAAAAATTCTATCGCCAATTGTCCAGCACCCGGAAAAAGCCTTCTAGCAGGCCGGGCATGCCCACGTCCTCCGCGGCCACGGCGGGCAGGCGCGCGATCACGTTGCCATCCAGCTTGACGCGAATCATGCCCAGCGTGTCGCCCGCACGCACGGGCGCAGGCACCTCCGCGGGGAGCTCCACCTCCAGCGAGAGCTGCTTCTCCTGGCCCGGCTTCAAAAGCATGCTCATGCCCCTGCCCACGGCGGCCTCCACCTCGTCGGCCATGCCCAGCCGCACGGGCACGCGCTGGCCCAGCCGGTCGCCCTTGGTGAGCACCGTCACGCGCTTGTAATTGGCAAAGCCGTAATCCAGCATGGCACGCGCCTCGTCAAAGCGTTTCTGGCTCGTTTCCGCACCCAGCACGACGGCGATCAGCCGCAGGCCGTCCTTTTCCGCCGTGGCGCTCAGGCAGTAGCGCGAGGCGTCCGCGCTGCCGGTTTTCAGCCCGTCGCAGCCCTCGTAAAACCGTACCAGCCGGTTGGTGTTGGTCAGGTCCGTCACGCGCCCGCTGGGATGGGTGAGCGTGTCCATCCACACCGAGGCGTGCGTGAAATAGTCCGGATGCCGGCACATCTCCACCGAGAGGGCGGCCACGTCGCGCGCGGTGGTGTACTGCGCGTCGTCCGGCAGGCCGGTGGCGTTGGTATAGTACGTGTTTTCCAGGCCCAGCTCCGCTGCGCGGGCATTCATCATTTCAGCAAAGGCCGCCTCCGTGCCCGCGATGTGCTCGGCCAGGGCGCAGGCCGCATCATTGGCGCTGGCGATGATGGTGGCATGCAGCAGTTCCTCCAGCGTATACACCGCGCCTGCGTCCAGAAGCGCTTGGCTCCCGATCTGCGCGGCGGCCTCCTGGCTCACGGTCACGGGGTCGTCCAGATGAATGGTGCCTGCCTCCAGCTGCTCAAAGCAGATAAGCAGCGTCATCAGCTTGGTCACGCTGGCGGCCTGCCGGCGCTCGTCGGCGTTTTGCTCGAAGATGACGGTTCCCGTGCCGGCCTCCACCAGCATCGCGCTGGGCGACGTCAGCGCAACCGGCGGCTCCGCCTCCAGCGGCGCGGCCAGGGCCGGCGCGCCCAGCCAGCCCAGCGCAAGCAACAGCGCGCACAGCCGCGCGATCTCCTTTCTCATACAAAAAACTCCTTCCACGCATAGGGTCTGTGATACCATACGCGTGAAAGGAGGAAAATAGCCGTCGAAACAGCGCCCGTCAGGAAAAAATCACAGAGCGGCAATCACGCCGTCCACCAGCGCGCGGAAGGTGTCCTTCACCCGCTCGCCGGTTTCCATCACTTCCTGATGGGTCAGGGGCTGATCCAGAATGCCCGCAGCCATGTTGGTGATGCAGCTCAGGCCCAGCACGTCCATGCCGCTGTGCCGCGCCACGATGGTCTCGGGCACGGTGGACATGCCCACCGCGTCGCCGCCCAGGATACGCGCCATGCGGATTTCCGCGGGCGATTCGTAGGTGGGGCCGTTCATCCAGCAGTATACGCCCTCGCGCAGCGCGATACCCAGCTTTCCGGCCACCTCGCGCGCCAGCTTTTGCAGGCCCACGTCGTAGGCGTGGGTCATATCCGGGAACCGCGGACCGAACTCATCCAAATTGGGGCCGGTCAGCGGATTCTTGCCCGACAGGTTGATGAAATCCGTCATCAGCATCAGATCGCCCGGCACAAAGGACATGTTCACCCCGCCGGAGGCATTGGTCACGATCAGCGTTTTTACGCCCAGGCGCTTCATCACGCGCACGGGCAGCGTCACCTCGCGCAGGTCATAGCCCTCGTAGGCATGGAACCGGCCCTGCATCATGCACACGCGCTTGCCGTGCAGCGTGCCCGCGCACCAGCGGCCCGCATGGCCCGGCGCGGTGGATACGGGAAAGCCGGGAATGTCCTGATAGGCCGGGAATTTGGGATTTTCCAGCGCCTCGGCATAGCCGCCCAGGCCGCTGCCCAGAATGACCGCAATCTCCGCGCCGCCGCACGCCGCCTCGATGGCCGCCGCCGCACGGTTGATTTGTTCCAGATACGCCGCGTTCTGCTCGCCCATAAACGCTCCTCCTTACCGGTTGTTTCTCAGCTGGTCCGCAAACGACTCGGCCCCGAAGCGCTCCGGCACGCCCATCAGATCGGCCACGGTGGCCGCGATATCGGCGTAGGTGCGGCGGGTTCCGATGTCGCAAAGGCCCGTCATCTCCGGCGACCAGGCCAGAATCGGCACATATTCGCGCGTGTGGTCGGTGCCGGTGTGCGCGGGGTCGCACCCGTGATCCGCCGTGAGCAGAATCAGGTCTCCCTCACGCGCGGCGGCCTTGATTTCGTTCAGGCGGCCGTCAAAGTACTCCAGCGCCTGCGCATAGCCCGCCACGTCGCGGCGGTGGCCGTAGACGGAATCGAAGTCCACGAGGTTGACGAACACCAGGCCCGTGAAGTCGCGCGCCATGGCCTTCATCAGCGAATCCACGCAGGCGGGGTTGCCGGCGGCGTGGTCGCTTTCGCACAGGCCGCTCATGCAGAAGATGTCCTCGATCTTGCCGATGCCCATGGTGAACACGCCGTGATCCTTGAGGGCGTTGAGCACCGTAGGACCGATGGGCTCCAGCGAGAAGTCGCGCCTGCGGCCCGTGCGGGCAAACTGTCCCTTGCCCGCGCCCACGAAGGGACGCGCGATCACGCGGCCCAGCGCGTGCGGGCCGGTGAGGATCCTGCGGGCGATGCGGCACATCTCATACAGCCGCTCCGGGGGCACGATGTCCTCGTGGCAGGCGATCTGGAACACGCTGTCGGCAGAGGTGTACACGATGGGATAGCCCGTGCGCATGTGCTCCTCGCCCAGCTCGTCAAGAATGGCGGTGCCGCTGGCCGGATAGTTGCCCAGGGTCTTTGTGCCGATGGCCTCTTCAAAGGCGTTCATCACCTCGGGCGGAAAGCCGTCGGGATAGGTGGGAAAAGGCGTGTCGAGGCGAAGTCCGGCGATCTCCCAATGGCCGGTCGTGGTGTCCTTGCCGGCTGAAACCTCCGCGGCGCGGCCGTATACGCCCGCTCCCTTCACGGGCTTGGGGCCGCCCACGCCGGGAATGAGGCCCAGGCCCATGGCCTCCATGTTGGGAAGATGCGGATGCGCCTGCTCGATGATATGGCCCAGCGTGTTGGCGCCCGCGTCTCCGTAGGCGGCGGCGTCGGGAAGCGCGCCCGCGCCCACACTGTCCAGCACGATCAGAAAGATGCGTTTCATATGTCCTCCTTACAGCCCCAGACGGATGCAGGCGGGGCCCACCGGACGGATATCCAGCACGTTGCAGCTGTGTGCGCCGAACACCGCCTCCATTTCCTTGACAAAGCTGTCCAGTCCGCGCTTGGGCACGAAGTTGAGCGTCGTGCCGGCAAAGCCGCCGCCGTGCACGCGCCAGGCGCCATCCTCGCGCAGCTTGCTCTCGGCCAGCATCAGCGCCAGGGACAGCTCCTGCCGGTCGGGCGTTGCGAAGATGTTTTGCAGGTAACAGAAGCTGCTGCGGCCGCTTTCGATCACCAGTCGGAAGAAGGCGCGCAGATCGTCTGCCTGCAGCGCCGACACCTCGTCGGCCACGCGGCGGTTTTCGGCAAAGTAGTGCGCGGCGCGCAGGATGGCACGGTCGGCGTTCACGTCCTTGAGGCGCTCGCGCAGCTGCGGCAGCGTCTGCATGAACTGTTCGGGCTGCACGCGGCGCAGGTAGGTTTCCCCGAAGCAGGCGGCCACGGCGCGCATCTCCTGGGGAATGGCGGCGTAGAAATCGGTCAGGTTGTCGTGGCTGCCGCCCGAGTTGACCACCACCAGCGCATACCCCTTGGCGGCAAAATCGTAGGTGATTTCGCGCACCTCCGGGTCGTCATCCTGGAAGTCGATGTACACCAGGCCGCCCGCGCTGGAGGCCATCTGATCCATCAGGCCGCTGGGCTTGCCAAAGTATACGTTCTCGGCGTACTGGGAGATCTGCGCGCGGCGCTTGAAGTCCAGCTTGCCGTCGTTATAGAGCTCGTCGAAGATGGCGCACAGCAGCACCTCGACCGCGGCCGAGCTGCTAAGCCCGCTCCCGCTGCGCACGGTGGAGGTCATCACCGCGTCGAAGCCGCCCACGCGCAGGCCCGCTTTCTGCAGGCCGTCGGCCACGCCGCGCACCAGGGCCGCCGTGGTGCCCTTCTCATCCTCTCGCGCGCTCAAATCGTCCAGTGAGAGGGAAAGCGGCGCATAGCCCTCGCTGTAGATGTTGACCGTGCTGTCGGCGCGCGGGCTGACGGCGGCCAGCGTGTCCAGGTTGACAGCGGCGGCCAGCACCTTGCCCCGGTTATGGTCGGTATGGTTGCCGCTGATTTCGGTGCGTCCCGGCGCGCTGATCATGGCGATGGGGCCCTCGTAGCCGACGAGCTCCTCGTGCCGCTTGAGCAGGTGCGAATAGCGCGCGCTCTGGGCCACCAGCATGCCCCCCCGCTGGCCGTAAAGGTAGGTCAAACGTTTCATGACCTCTGGGGTTTTGAGTTCACTGATCATTTGCGCGTACCTGTTCATAAGCCATCCATCCTTCTTTGGTGATGTGAAGCCGCGTGCTTCTACCGGGGCTTTGCGTCACGCGCCCAGCCGGCCGGCGACGCTCTGCCACAAGTCAATCATCTCCTGCATGCCGCGTTCCTCCAGCCCCTCCACAAACGTCTGGGCCTCGTCGGCATCCAGCTCCCCCAGCACCACGCGCGCCAGCGTTTCGTCCACATAGGGGCCCAGCTGCGATTGCAGCTCAAGCGCGCGTGCGCTTTCTTCCTCCGTGAGCGTATAGACGGGGAAGGGCTCGACCACGCAGGCGTTCAGCTTGCGAAGCTCCCCGTTGACGCGCTGCACGTTGTCCTCGTCGTAGCGGTCGTAGAAGGCGTCGGGGAAGAGCCAGGGCATGTCGCCCGTATCATAGACGCTCAGCTCGCTGAGCGTGGAAGCGGTCATCGCCTCCAAGCCGCCCTTCCATGTCCAGCTGCCGTCCTCGCCCACGACGTAGTCCTCGCCTTCGGTTCCCGCCAGGGCCGCGATGGCGCCCTCCTCGGTGTAGAGCACGTCCACCCAGGCCAGCAGGGCGGCG
>DGYFI06202__coassemble_482_pt1 | contig 29646 bp, 30 predicted proteins | sample DGYFI06202__metabat2_low_PE_001 | metagenome-assembled genome bin DGYFI06202
CCAGCGAGGTCATCTATGACCGCAAGCACAGCGCCATCACGGAATACGATTTTTCCGGGGTGGACCTGGACAGGTTGCTAGACGGCTTTGACTGGCTGCATTTGAGCGGCATCACGCCCGCGTTGGCGCCCAATTGCCAGAAGCTGGTGCTGGACTGCCTGAAGGTAGCGCGGGAGAAGGGCATGACCATCAGTTTTGACGGCAATTTCCGCAGCGCGCTGTGGACGTGGGAGCAGGCGCGTGACTTCTGCACCCTGTGCCTGCCCTACATTGACGTGCTGCTGGGCATCGAGCCCTATCACCTGTGGCGCGACGAGGACGATCACAGCAAGGGCGATGTAAAGGACGGCGTGTCCCTCCAGCCCACCTACGAGCAACAGGACGAGATCTTCCAGGCGTTTGTGCAGCGCTATCCCAACCTTCGGCTGATCGCGCGGCATGTGCGCTACGCCCACAGCGGCAGCGAGAACAGCCTCAAGGCGTTCATGTGGTACGAGGGGCATACGTTTGAAAGCCGGATGTTCACCTTCACCATTCTGGACCGCGTGGGCGGGGGCGACGCCTTTGCCAGCGGGCTGATCTACGCCATGCTGCACGGCTACCGGCCCATGGACATGCTCAACTTTGCGGTGGCCAGCAGTGTGCTCAAGCACACCATTCACGGCGACGCGAACATCACCGACGACGCCTGCGGCATCCGCAATCTGATGAACATGAACTACGACATCAAGCGCTGAAAAAATGGTTGACAAGCCCTCCTCCCGCGGGTATACTTGCCCTGTTGCGCAAGCACCAACTGGAACGGGAGGGCTTTTTATGCAGCCGATGATCCTGCAGTCGGACTTCGGATACGCCGACGGCGCGGTGTGCGCCATGTATGGCGTGGCCGAGAACGTGTGCCCGGAGCTGCGCGTGTTTGACCTTACGCACGACATCCCGCAGTACGACATCTGGGAAGCCAGCTACCGCCTGATCCAGACGGTGAGCTACTGGCCGGCGGGCAGCGTCTTTGTCAGCGTCGTGGACCCTGGCGTGGGCTCCACAAGGCGCTCCATCGCGGTGCGCACGGCCGCGGGGCAGTACGTCATCACCCCCGACAACGGCACGCTCACCCATGTCAAGCGCATCTGCGGCATTGCCGAGGCCCGCGTGATCGACGAATCGGTCAACCGCCTGCCCGGCTCCGGAGAGAGCTATACTTTCCACGGCCGCGACATCTACGCCTATACCGGGGCGCGCCTGGCCAGCGGAGCCATCACCTTTGAACAGGTGGGGCCGGAGGTCACTGCGGACAGCGTCATCGAGCTGCCTGTGGTGGAGGCCGCCATGGAGGGCGACTGCGTCAGCGGCACCATCGACGTGCTGGATGTGCGCTTCGGGTCGCTGTGGACCAACATCCCGCGCGAGCTGTTCCTGCGCCTGGGCATCCGGCATGGCAGCCGCGTTGAGGTCACCATCACCAACGACACCCGCACGCTCTACAAAAACATCATGGCCTATGCCCGTTCCTTTGCCGACGTGAACGTGGGCGAGCCGCTCCTCTACGTCAACAGCCTGGACTGCGTGGCCGTCGCCATCAACCAGGGTAGCTTCTCCAAGGCGTACAACATCGGCACCGGCATCACCTGGCGCATCTCGCTTCGCAAGGCCCCGCGCATCGTCTATGAATGAGCTTCCCCCGCGGGGAGGTCCCCGCTTGTCATAAACCAAAGAGGAAGAGGAGAGGAATCATCATGAAAAACACCTCCATCAAGACCGTGGTCGCCATCGGCATCGGCGCCGCGCTGTTCTTCGTGCTGGGCCGCTTCGTGGCCATCCCCAGCGGCGTGCCCAACACCAACATCAGCTTGCAGTACGCCGTGCTGGGGCTGCTGGCCGCCATATACGGCCCCGTCGCCGGCGGCCTGATCGGCTTCATCGGCCATACCCTCATCGACCTGAGCTGGGGCGGCAGCCCCTGGTGGAGCTGGGTCATCGCCAGCGCCTTCGTGGGCGTGGTTGTGGGCCTGTTCGCCAAGAAGCTCGCCATCGAGGAGGGCTCCTTCGGCAAGAAGGAGGTCATCACCTTCGCCATCGCCAACGTCGTGGCCAATGTCGTGGCCTGGCTGGGCATCGCGCCGGTGCTGGACATCCTTATCTACGCCGAACCCGCCAGCAAGGTCTTTGCTCAGGGCGCCATGGCGGCCGTGGTCAACTCCCTCACCGCCGTGATCGTGGGCGCGCTGCTGGTCGTGGCCTATACCAAGACCATCGCCAAGAAGGGCTCGCTGGATCAGGAGTAATCCCATCTCCCGGATGGACCGCGCGCCGCGCGGTCCATTTTCAGTATTTGAGGTGACGACGTTGCAGGCCCCCATCATCTCCTTCAAGGACTTTTCCTTTCAGTACCGGGCGCAGAAGCGGCCCACCCTGCGCCATATCAACCTGGACATCTACCCGGGCGAGCGGGTGCTCATCGCCGGCCCGTCGGGCAGCGGCAAGAGCACGCTGGGCAGCTGCCTCAACGGCCTGATCCCCGCCAGCTATCCCGGCACGGTCACCGGCAGCCTCACCGTGGACGGCGTGGATGCGCCCAAGGCGGGCGTGTTTGAGCTGTCCCGGCACGTGGGCACCGTGCTTCAGGACCCGGACGGGCAGTTCATCGGCCTGACCGTGGGCGAGGACATCGCCTTTGCGCTGGAGAACGACTGCGCGCCGCAGGCGGGCATGCGCCAGGCGGTGGACCGCGTGGCCGCGCTGGTGGGCGTGGAAAACCACCTGGGCCACGCCCCGCACGAGCTTAGCGGCGGGCAGAAGCAGCGCGTGAGCCTGGCGGGCGTGATGGTGGACGAGGTGAAGGTGCTGCTCTTTGACGAGCCGCTGGCCAACCTCGACCCGGCCACCGGCAAGCAGGCCATCGAGCTCATCGATGAGATCCAGCAGGGCAGCGGCGCCACGGTGGTCATCATCGAGCACCGGCTGGAGGATGTGCTTTGGCGGAGCGTGGACCGCATCGTGCTCATGAGCGAAGGGGAAATCGTGGCCGACATGCGTCCCTCGGAGCTGCTCGCGGGTGAGCTGCTGGCGCAAAACGGCATCCGGGAGCCGCTGTACCTGACGGCGCTTCGCTACGCAGGAGTGGACATCACGCCGGAAAAAAGGCCCGAGCATGTGGACAGCCTCGTCCTTGACGATGCGGATGCGGGGCGCGTGCGGGCGTGGTATCAGGCGGGCGCACCCGAGCCGCCTCCCCCGGAGCGCCCGCCGCTTCTGGAGGTGCGGGGGCTGGGCTTTGGCTACACCAGGGACAGGCGGGTGCTGACGGACGTGAGCTTCTCTGTCGCCCGGGGCGAGATGCTGGCCATCGTGGGCCGAAACGGCGCGGGAAAATCCACGCTGTCCAAGCTGATCTGCGGATTTGAGACCCCGGACGAGGGAACGCTTCTCATGAATGGGCGCGACATCGGGGCCGACAGCATCCGCGAGCGCGCCGCGCACATCGGCTACGTGATGCAAAATCCCAATCAGATGATCTCCAAGACCATGATCTTCGACGAGGTGGCGCTGGGCCTTGCGCGGCTGGGCCTGAGCCCGGAGGAAACGCGCAGGCGCGTGGAGGACACCCTGCGCGTGTGCGGGCTGTATCCGTTTCGCAACTGGCCGATCTCGGCGCTGTCCTTCGGGCAGAAAAAGCGCGTCACCATCGCAAGCGTGCTGGTGATGGGCCCGGAGCTCATCATTCTGGACGAGCCGACCGCCGGGCAGGATTTCAGGCACTACACGGAGATCATGGAGTTCCTGCGCGGCCTCAACGCCCAGGGCGTCACGGTCGCCATGATTACCCACGACATGCACCTGATGCTGGAATACACGCCGCGCGCGCTGGTATTCAGCGACGGACGGCTCATCGCGGACCGCTCCGCCGCCTCGGCGCTGTGCGATCCTGAGCTGGTGGAGCGGGCCGCGCTCAAGGAAACCAGCCTCTTTACGCTGGCGGGCCGCGCGGGCATCACGCCGCCGGAAAAGTTCGTGGACCGCTTCATCGCTTACGACAGGGAGGTGCGCAGCCATGGCGGCCATTACGGTGCTTAACTACCTGCCCCGCAAAAGCCCGGTGCACGCCCTCACGGGTGCGACCAAGCTCGCGTTTTTCCTCCTGTTCACCTTTGCCAGCATGGTCACTTACGACACGCGCGTGCTGATTGTGCTCATGGCCTTCAGCTTTGCAGCCTTTCGCTTAAGCCGCATCCGCCTGCGCGAGGTGCGCTTCATGCTGGTGTTCATGCTGGTGTTTTTGCTGCTCAACAACTTTTTTATCTACCTGTTTGATCCCGATCAGGGCACCAAGATCTACGGCACGCGCCATGTGCTTCTGCACATCGCGGGGCGATACGATGTGACCAGCGAGCAGCTGTTCTACATGCTCAATATTTCGCTCAAGTACTTTGTGGCCCTGCCGGTGGCGATTCTCTTCATCTCCGCCACCAATCCCAGCGAGTTTGCCGCCAGCCTCAACAAAATCGGCGTGCCCTACCGCATCGGCTACGCGGTGAGCATCGCGCTGCGCTACATCCCCGACATCCAGCGCGACTACCACAACATCAGCCAGGCCCAGCAGGCCCGCGGAGTGGAACTGGGCAAGAAGGAGAGGCTCATCAGCCGCCTCAAAAACAGCGTGAGCATCCTCCTGCCCCTCATCATGTCCAGCCTGGCCAGGGTGGATGTGATCTCCAATGCCATGGAGCTGCGCGGCTTTGGCAAGAACAAAAAGCGCACCTGGTACGTCGAGCGCCCCTTCCGAAGGGGCGACTGGATCGCGCTGGGGCTGGGCGCGGCGCTGCTGGCCATGAGCCTGATCGTGACCTTCTGGGACGGGAACCGGTTTTACAATCCGTTTGTGTGAAAAAAATCAGCGGGGGCGCGGGCTAAATGGGCCGCGCCCCGTTTCTTTATGCCGCGCCGAGTACCGAAAGGCAGCGTTCCAGCGGGATCTCTCCGGCAAGGTAGGCCATGATCGCGTCCAGAAGGGCCTGAAACGCACCGTCATGCACCTGGCTTTCGCACAGCAGCGGATGCAGCTGCAGATCCAGCCAGGGGAGCACCTGCGAGCGGTAGAGGTCGATGCCTTCCCGCGAGACTTCATAGTTGGCGGGATGGTCCGCGTTGGCTCCCGTCGTTTCGGCCAGCTGTACCAGTTCCGGGTATAACGCGGGGACGGCGCTTTCAGGCGAGAGCAGCGCCGCGTGTGTGGGTGAGCGGGTGGCGGCGGCGTGCTGCAGAAAGGCGAGAGCCGCCTCCCGGTTCTGGCCGTTGGGATTGAGCACGTAGACCCGCAGCTCCGCGGGCACGCGCTGCGGCGCAGCGGCACTCACCGACGGGCGCGGCACGGGGAGCCTCGCCGGTTCCGGGTCGGCGGGGTCGTGGCCGCGCAGGACGAGGCCGAACGCCGTCTCCAAACCGCCGCCGTCTCCGGCGGGCGCGTCCGGCGGCAGGTCCGCCGCCTTGAGCGCCTTCAGCGCCGGGGCAAGCACCTCCGACGGCAGGCCGCCTTCCTCCATCAACAGCTGAACGAGCAGATAGCGCGCGTATTCTTCCCGCGTCCACGGCATACGGTGGGAGGCGGCCAGCTCCGCAAAGGTGGCGGGCGGGTCGTCCGCGCCCTCCACGATTTGCCAGGCCCACACCACGGGCGCTCCGGCACAGGCCAGCAGCCGTCCTTCCCACACCAGCGCGTTCCGGAAGACCGGGGCCATGCCCTCGGCCTCGGCCAGCAGCGAATCCGACGCGACGACGGGGAAGAAGCCGTCCCGGAGCAGGCCGAGCAGCTCGCCGTCCAGCCGCAGGTAAAACAGGTCGGTCGTGTCGCCCGCGCGGATGGCCTCGACCGCGTCGCGGGCGCAGAAGTGCCCGGTTTCGGTACGGCGGGAGATGACCATACCGGGGTACGCCTGCTGGAAGCTGTGGTCCAGATTTCTCTCCAGCGAGGGCAGGCCGCGAACGGTCAGCGAAGTCCGGGCTTCCTCTTTCCCGTCCAGCGCAATCAGGCGGATGCCGTCTACGCCCGCCGCCACATACCAGTCTCCGATCACGCCCCGGAAGCTGACCGCCGCGGGCAGAGCGCAGGCGCGGATGGCCTGCCAGTCCGCGCCGTCCCAGCAGGCGAGCGCGCCGTCCACCATGGCATAGAGCGTGCCGCGCTTCTCGGACCAGCAGATGCCGCGCAGGTCCGCGGGAGCGCCCAGCGCCTCCTGTACCTCGCCGGTGGTTCCGTCGAGGATGACGGCCTGGTTGCCGCCGTCCGCGCGCCGAATCCCCAGCAGCAGGCCGTTTTGGTAAGACGCAAGGCGCGTATACCCCTCAAGGCCCAGGTCCTGCGCGCTGCCGTCCGCAATGTCCGCGCGGACAAGGCGCACCGTGTCGCCGGCCGTGTCGCCGCAGACGAGGTACAGCGTCCCCTCCTGCCAGAGGAGCGACCGCACGCTTTGCGCCAGCGCGCCAAGGGGCGTGCCCGCGTAGTCCAGCACCGGCACGAGGTCCTCCCCGGTCCAGCGCCAGAGCCTCTGCGACTCGGTGTCCATCAATAGCAGCGCATCGCCCGTGTGCACAAGGTGCGTGCCCAGCGTGCTGAGGCCGGCTTTGCGCCATGACTCGCCTGAAATCAGCACCCGGGGCGTCTCATCCTCCGGCTGCCAGGTAAGCAGCGAAAAGCCGTCGGAATAGTAAAGCCGCTGCCCGTCCGTCGCGCCGCTGTACACCGAGCCGTCCATCTCCCGGCCGACGAAGCCCAGGCCGCGAAGCGCCGTCACGGCCAGCGCCGTGGCCGCCGCCAGCACAAGGATGATCGCCGCCGCCAGTACAAGGGAAATCCTTCGTTTCATGGGCTTTTCCTCCTTTGCTTTTTGCAGGACGGCGCGCGCGGTTCCCTCCGGGAGCCGGAGGCCGTCCACATGGTGTGCAATCGCCTGCCGGATCGCCTCATTCTTCACCGCCGCCACCTCCCGTCAGCGTATCGCGGAGCGCCGCTTCGGCCCGCTTGAGCCGGTGATGCGCCGTGGAGCGGCTCAAGCCCAGCGCCGCGGCGGCCTCCTCAAGGGTCATGTCCTGATAATAATAGAGGATGAGCACCTGCCGGTACTTTTCCGGCAGCCGCAGGATGTCCAGAAACAGAAGTCGCTCCTGCGGCGGCACGCTCATGGCGGAGGGCGGCAGGTCGTCCAGCGCGCGCGTCAGGTCCACATGCCTGCGCCACCGGCTGCGGCGAACGTCGCGGCAGACGTTGAGCGCGATGCGCACAAGCCACGTCTTGTCGCCCCGGCCCTCGCAGCGGTCCATGAAGCGCCAGGCCCGCAGAAAGGTTTCCTGCGCCGCGTCCTCGGCCTCGCGGGCGTCCAACAGCGTGAGATAGCACACCCGAAGCACCGCGTCGCCATAGCGGGCGATCCACTTTTCCAGCCGCTTTTCCCGCTGCACCGCATCCATGCGCCTCTCTCCTTTCTAAACAATAGACGGAGATAACAGACGCTTTTTTCCAACGCACGCAAAAAATGCCCCGCATCTTTTTGAGGCGGGCGCATACATTGGAAATGAGCGAGGTGACGCCGCATGCCTGTGGAAAAATGCTACCCCTCCGGGAAGAATACGTCGCTGATGATCGCCGGTTACGCGCTGCTGGCGCTGGGCGTCCTGCTGCTGTTTCTGTGCATCCCGTGCTGGGCGTGGCTGGCATTGCTGGGGCTGGGGCTGATCGTTGCGGGGGCGTTGCTTTTGCGGCTTAGCAAGGCTTGGAGGTGAGGGAAATGTCGGTCAGGATGATCTGCGTGCGCGCGCCAAGGTTCTTAAGCGGCTTCTTTCGGCTGTTCCTGCGCAGACGCGCCTAGGCGGGTGCGGCGGGAAACGGCCCCGGCGCGCGAAGGCGCTCCGGGAAAAGGACCGGCCAGTCCCACTCTACGGCCATGCCGGCAAGCGGCGCGCGCCCTTCCCCGGTCCCGACGGACCGTTTGGAAGGGCGCGCGCCGCTTGCGTGCGTCAGGGCCGGCGTGCGTCGATGGCGGCGAGCCAGGGCATGCCGGTCTGACCGTCGGATTCCTGCCAGGCGACAGCGATCAGCCAGGCGGGAAAAAAGGTCACGCCGTCGGCGGTGTGATACGCCGGGCGGATGTCCAGCGCCACGGGCCAGTGCGCGGGCAGGGCGCGGCCGCGCTCGTCCTCGCGGGGCGAGGGCTGGACGCAGACAAACTGCCGGGCCAGCTCGCCGAGCGCCTCCAGCGGCGTTTTCAACGCGCCGGTATAGGGCACGGCGCTCACCTCGCACGGGGCGTAGGACAGGGTGAAGTCGCGGAGCTCGCCGCCGTCGCCCAGATAGAGGTTGGCCACGCAGGCGCGGCTCACGCCGTCCGCTCCCGGCCAGTAGCAGGGCGCCACGGGCAGGCCGCGCAGCGTGAAGGCGACCTGAACCCAGGTGTAGTCCAACCGCGGAGTGAACCACTCGGCCAATGTGCGCGCAACGAATGCCTCCCGCGCTTCGGGGGCCTCGTTCAGCGCGTACAGCCGCGCCTCGTCCTCCGGGCGCAGGGCGCTGATCACGTGCCCGTTGCCCAGACCGCAGGAAGCGACGAAAGCCAGGGCTGCATCGCTCGCCCGGGCGCGCGCGCCGTCCGGAGCCTCGCCGTGCTCATCGGAGGCAAGGGGCGCGGCACTTCCGAATGCGAAGGCGGACCCGGAGCGCTCCAAATCTCCGTCGCGCCAGTCCGCGCCCGTCGCGCGCACAGCCTTGCCGACGGCCGCTTCGTCAAAAGTCCTCCATTCGGTGGTCAGAACGGCCCGCTGCGCCGGTGTAAAGTCCGGCGGCACGGGGCAGTCCACGCGCAGGGCCAGCGCCGCTTCACCGTTTTCTGCATTCGTGCCCACGATGTCGCCCCGAAGCCGTCCATCGTTTTCGTTGACGCCCGTTGCGTCGCGCGTCTCCAGAGCATGCGCCGCGCAGGGCAGCAGCAGGCACAGCGCCAAAAGAGCTATCCAGATGCGCTTCATGGGTCCATCTCCTCCTTTTCGGCTTCGGTGGGGGCGGGCGCAGCGAGCAGCGCGCTTTCCATGGCCGTGCAGTCCCGCAGGGGGTCGTAAACGGTCCATTCCAGACGGAGGGGGAGCGCGTCCCCGCTCGTGAGCGCGGGCAGGTCGGACACGGTGAGAAAATCCGGAGGAAGCTGAAGCGACAGCATAACGCCATCCCCGTCCGGCTGACAGGCGACGGACATGCCGTCCTCCGGCCAGCCGTCGACATCATTGGGACGGGTGTAACAGGCGAAGCCATCCTCCAGAAGCACCGGCGCAGCCCCCTGCGCGGCCTCTCCGCCGGAGAGGCGCACACCGTCCTCCTCCAGCAGCCCGACGGCCAGCGGCTGACCGCCTTTTGCCGTCAGGCGGAGGGATAGCGTAAGCCGCCCCTCAATCCATGCCGCGTCCAGCGCGGAAACCTCCGTAAGCCGCAGGCCGGAGGCGTCCGTCACGCAGAGGGGACGGACGTTCAGCTCCGGCATGACGCGCCCGCGGTTGTGAAACAGACGGTATGGGTTCGTCTCCCAAAAGAACCCAAGCCCCAGCTGCGCCGCGACTGCCGTAAAGCAGATCATAAGCGCCGCAACCAGCGCGGGAACCAGTCTGCGTTCCATGCGGCGGGGCGGAGGCGCGTCCGGCAGCGTGGCAAGCGTCTGTGCAAGCCGCGCGCCCGCCTCGGGCGGCGCTTCCCGCGCGGCCAGCGTGCGCATGGTGCGGTCGAATGCTCTGTCATCCATCGTCAAAGCCCTTCTTTCTCGATGATCGCTTTGAGCCTGCGCCGTCCCCGGCTCAGGCGCGAGGCGGCGGTGCCGCGCGCCACGCCCAGCACGGCGGCGATCTCCTCCAGCGGATAGTTCTCAAAATACATCAGCTCCAGCGGCACGCGTTCCTTTTCGGGCAGGCGCATCAGAAGCGGGGTCAGCTGCGGGCCGCCCTCCTCTTCGGCGGGCGCGTCGGGCCAGTCCCCGCGAAGCTCCACGCGGCCGCGGCGGCGCAGGATGCTGCGCGCCTCGTTGAGGCAGGCGCGCATGAGCCACGCGTCGAACGCGTCCTCGCGCCGAAGCGAGGCGAGGCGGCGGTAGCAGTTGAGCACCGCCTGCGCGGCGGCGTCCTCCGCGTCGGCGTGGTTGCGCGTGACGCATCGCGCCAGGCGTACCATGCCCGGCCACAGCGCGCGCACCCGCGCCTCAAAGCCGCTTCTGTCCATGCCGCCGCCCCCTCTTGCCGGTTGGTTCGTTTGAAGGCCTTCACCTGATAGACGCGCGACCGGATGGAAAGTTTGCAAACAAAGGAAAAAAAGAGCGGCCCCGGAAACGGGGCCGCACGAAAATGCGGAAAGACCGCTATTCCAGCCAGTCCAGCTGCGCTTCGGTGGCGGCGATAAGCACATCGGCGGCTTTCACATACCCGTCCTCAAGGCCGTCGGTGAGCGCAAGCCAGCCCATGGGGCCGTCCGCGACGGTCACATGCAGCCAGTCGCCCCGCTCGGCCAGCACGCGCAGGCGGGTCCCGGCGGGGAGGGTGGCGAGGGTCTTGTCAAGCCAGCCCGTGCCCGCCTTGAGCGCCGTATCCACGGTCACGGCGGCCATGGGCGGCAGGGACGAGTTGTTTTGCAGGGGTTCCATGCTGCACGCGGAGCCGGGATACGCCACGTAGATGCCGCTCATGTAGCCCTCCGCGCGGCCGATGCGCACATGGTACCAGGGATAGGGGTCGCCGGGCAGCTCCTCGAGGACCTCGACGGGCACGCCGCCAAAGTAGTCGCCCAGGATGTCCGAGCGGGTGGAGGTTTCCCGGCGCAGGCGCACACCCGTCACCACGCCGAGGCCGTCGGGCAGGATGTCGCCCTCGGCCTCATAGAAAGCGGCCTCGGAGCGGGGAAAGGTACTGATGTCCCAGAAGTCCAGAAACAAGGGCAGGAGGACCGGGGTACTGGTCACGGTGGCGGCCTGCCCGGCGGAGTCGCGGCTGGTCATGCGGTACCACCGGTAGCTGATGCCGTCGCCAAAGACTTCGCTGTCGATCTGCAAAAACGCGCCGGTATCGGTGTTTTCATAGCTGTATCCGTTGAGGCGGCAATAGCGCAGGGTGAGGTTCTCGCTGGCGGCGCGGGCGGCGGGGGTGACGGAGAAAACCTCACTCTCCGCATCGGAGATGGGATAGCACAGCTCGAACGCACCGCCGCCCCCGTAGCGCACGGACACCTCGCGGCCGGGAAGCAGCGCCTTGTCCCCTACGGGCAGGAAGTACCAGCCGTCCGCGCCGTGCCAGAGGGAACACAGCATCCGTTCCTCCCCTCGCTCAAACACGGTGAGTCCCGTGCTTTCCCGGCCTTGCCGCACGACGTAGGCGCCGCTGCCAGGCGTCCAGCCGGACAGGTTGGGGTTGGAGAGCGCGGAAGCGAGCTCCGGCGGCGTTTCGCCGGAGAACTCCGTCACCTGCACATCCTCCAGGGGATAGGTGCGCACCCCCTCCGAGGGCTGGGAGATCGGCTCCAGAACCAGGCCGTAGCTGTCCAGCTCCTCGTCGCGCCACTCCACAAGCGCCTTGGGCCACGTGGATTCCGGCCCGTAGCAGGACAGGAAGAACTCGTTCAGCGCCTGGGCGGGGGTAAGGGTCCCGTTGCTCAATCCCTCCGCCAAAGCCGGGGTGGGGGTCACACCCCAGAGCTCCATCCATGCGGCCATTTCGCTGCGGGCGGTTTCATCCCAGCGGGTGAACCATGCGTCGTCCCGCGCGGTGTACAGGCCCTGCCGCACGCTGCCCTCGCCGGGGTAGTAGGGATAATCCGACGCTGCGCGGAAGGGCGTGGTAGCCACCGTGTCTCCGTCGTTGGAACGCACAACCGTGTAGTTCCAGCCCGGATGATTGAAATAGGTGACGACAACCCCTTCGTCGGTTTCCTCCACCTCGAAGGTGAAGGCGGCCGCGTCCTCGGCCGTATAGCTGTACACCTCGGTGAGAGACCCGGAGGCATAGGAAATAGCGTCGTCCACAGCGGAGGAGGCGAGGGCCGCACAGGGCAGCAGCAGGAGCGCGGCCAGCAGGCATAGCATGCGTTTCATTCCAAAATCACTCCTTTGTCGGTGGTGGGATCAGATCCCGCTAAAGGGATTGCCGTACAGGATGATGCGAAACACGGGTTCCGTCTGAACGTCAAGCTGGCGCAGGGGCTGCCCGTCGCCGCTCAGGCGCCAGGCGGTGAGGTAGCGCCGGCCGTCCGGGTTCATGCCTTCGCCCAGGTACTTTATGCTCCCGGCATTCTCCGCGGCGCTGGGCTCCACCTGCCCGGTGAAGTCCATCAGGTAGGCCGACAGGCGGGCGTACCAGCCCGAATCGTGATGGTCGGGCGGGACGCAGGCGATGGCCAGGTCGCGCCCGCGCGCGACCGCACCGTTGCGCAGGGAAACGACCTGCCCCTCCCCGTCCACGGACAGGGCAAGCTCCGATTCCCCGTCGCTGCCCAGGACGGTCCATCCGCCGCCGTCCGACGGCGAGGCGGTGAAGGCGAAGCCTGCGGTGTCCTGATTCAGGTCGGCACTCTGCCAAAGGGCCTGGGCGTAGGCCACGGCGGCGGCCTCGTCGCTCAGCGCTCCGACTCGCGGGGCCTGCGGCTCGGCGGGGATGGCGGGCACAGGCAGGTATTCGCCGGTGGCGAAAGCGCCCACCAGCGCCATGCATGCCAGCAGTACGGCCGTTGCCGCCAGCCCGCGCCGCGCATGCGCGCCCCCGACAATGGAGGCGACGCGCATCTTCAGCCGGGAACCGGCCATGGTCATGCCGGTGGCCAGCACGCCCGTGCCGGGCGCGTCGCGCCGGGCAGCGGCCAGCACCAGCACCGAGGCATAGGCCCTGCGCTGGCGCGCGTCCATGCCGTCGGTGACGCGCTCGTCGCAGGCAAGCTCGCTGTCGGTCCGGCTGAGAAAGGCGGCCAGCCATACCAGCGGATTGAACCAGTGGAGGACGCAGCAGGCCAGCCGGACCGCCCCCCACCAGTGGTCATGTCCGCGATAGTGGCACAGCTCATGCCGTAGCATCTCCACGGCCCTGGAGGGAGAGGCGGTGAGCGGCAGGGCGATATAGGGCTTCCATACCCCCACCAGACAGGCCGAGGGGAGGGGATCGGTGAAGTAGACGGGCAGGGGCCGGACGTTCATCCGGCGGCAAAGCGCCTGGTACTGCTCCATGAGCTGGCCGGATATGGGTTCGATGCGCCCCTGACGCAGCCGCAGGCGAAAGCGCGCGTTGCACAGGACGAACCATCCCGCGGCCAGCGCCGCGCCCATGACGTACACCTGCATGCCCCGCAGGGCCAGCATGCCGTTATAGGAGGCATCCACGAAATCGTCAAAGATCCGCTCCTGCACGGAGCCATCCGCGGCGGCCTGATGAAGGGCGTGCACCGCGTCCGTCAGCCGCACCTTGATCTGTCCTGCGATGGGGCGGATGGCCTCGTCCAGGGCAAAGGGAGAGCGGATCTCATTGATGGCGGGGTTGGGAAGCACCAGTGGGCAGAGAAGACGCAGCGCAACCAGCAGCCAGAGAAAACGGATGGTCCGGCTGCTCAGCTGGGGCCGCAGGAAGCGGCGGATGGGCAGCATGAGCAAAATGGCGATGCTGGCCATGAGGTTCGCTTCCAGCAGAAAGTTGTAGAGGTTTGCGGTACGCATGGCAGACAAGCTCCTTTCGTAGCCCGGTTCTTTCGCATGTTGCCGACAACTGTCTACCAATAGGATACGCCTGTCTACCTTATCTGTCAAGAATTGACTTGTAACAAAAAAAGCCCCCGCGCAGGGGGTACGCAAGCGGCTATTTGGCGCGGGGCTTGAAGGCCAGCGCAATCAGCGTGCCGAAGAACACCGCCGCCGCGATGCCGCCCGCCGTGGCGGACAACCCGCCCGTGAAAGCGCCGATGAAACCGATTTCATCCACGGCGCTCATCACGCCCTGACACAGCGCATGACCAAAGCCGGTGAGAGGGACGGTGGCGCCCGCGCCGGCGAAATCTGCCAACGGACCGTAGAGCCCTACGGCGCTGAGCAGCACTCCGGCGAGAATATAGCACACCAAAATGCGCGCGGGCGTGAGCCGCGTGCGCAGCACCAGCAGCTCGCCGATGGCGCACAGCGCGCCTCCCACCAGAAAGACCTTCAGATACATCCAGAGCAGCGACATGCGTTTGCCTCCATGGTTTTGTCAGAGCTTGGGGGATTCCAGAACGACCGCGTGGGCAATGCCGGGGATGCTTTCGCCCTGTTGGCTGCTGGTCACGCTCATTAGGGCGCCCGTGGCCATAAAGATGATGCGCTTGAGCTCTCCCCGCTGGAGGGCGGGGAGAAGGCTGGCGCACAGCACCGATGCACTGCACCCGCAGCCGCTGCCCCCGGCGTGCGCATCCTGCCGCTCGCGGTCGTAGATCATCAGGCCGCAGTCGCGGTGAATGCGTTCGTCTAGCGGCACGCGCTGCTCGCGCATGAGCTGCAGCAGCAGATCGCGCCCCACCTGCCCCAGGTCGCCGGTGACGACCAGGTCATAGTCCGCGGGCGCGGTGCCTGTGTCCGACAGAAGCGCGAGCAATGTGTCCGCCGCCGCCGGCGCCATGGCTGCGCCCATGTTGTTGGCATCGGTCACGCCCAGGTCCACCACGCGGCCCATGCAGACGCGCGCAATATGGGCCAGCGGCGGGACGGACGGCTCAAGGCTCAGCAGCGCCGCGCCCGCGCCGGTCACGGTCCATTGCGCCGTCGGCGGGCGCTGGGAGCCGAACTCCAGAGGATAGCGGTACTGGCGCTCGGCGGTGCAGAAATGGCTGCTGGCCGCGCAGACCACGGTAGAGGCGTGCTCGCCGTCCAGGAGCATCCCGCCCAGGCACAGGCTTTCGGCCATGGTGGAGCAGGCTCCATAGAGTCCGATAAAGGGGATGCCTAACTCCCGTGCGGAAAAGGAGGCGGTGATGATCTGGTTGAGCAGGTCGCCGCCAAGGAGAAACTGCACATTTTCGGGCTTCAGCCCACCCTTGAGAATGGCTTTGCGGATGGCGTCCAGGTACAGGCGCTTCTCCGCCAGCTCAAAGGTTTCCTGTCCATAGAGCTCGTCCTGGGCCACGTGGTCGAATTGCGCGCCCAGCGGCCCTTCGCCCTCCTTTTTGCCCACGAAGGCCGCCGACGCGCACACGGCCGGACGCAGCGGCAGGTCGATGGTTTGCAGGCCCATGCGCTTGAGCGGCATGGCAGCTCCCTCCCCGCGTTATTTTTAATGAAAGAAAAGGGCGTAGATCATGCCCGTGAGCACCGATGCGCCGATGCCGTAGACCAGCACCGGCCCCGCGATGGAAAACAGCTTCGCCCCCAGGCCCAGCACCAGCCCCTCGCGGCGAAACTCCAGCGCGGGCGACACCATGGCGTTGGCAAAGCCCGTGATAGGTACGAAGGACCCTGCGCCCGCGTATTTGCCCAGCTTGTCAAACACGCCTACGCCCGTGAGCAGCGCGGTGAGGAACACCAGCGTGATGCTGGTCAGGCTGGAGGCGGCGCGCGCGTTCATGTCCAACCAATGGACGCCCACGTCCGCGATGGCCTGGCCCAGCACGCAGATCAGCCCCCCGACCCAGAAGGCGCGCCCAAGCCCCGCGCCCAGGGGCGAGGGGGGCGACAGCTGCTCGGTGAGCCAGGAATAGTGCTGGGGATTGGTGTGAACGCGCTGTTTATCCATGCTGCCCGCCTCCATGGGGAGGGATCGCCGGCCGGCCCTGGCCTGGAACGGGCGGTTCCCGGCGGTAGATTTCCCGCTCGGCGGGGCGCGGCCCATGGACCAGCGCGGACGGCGCGAAGGTGACGCGTTTGGCGCTCATTGACATCCCTCCGTTAATTCATTTTCATATGCAGTATGCCGCGCCGGGCGCGAAAGCATGCATGCGGTTTTTTCGGCGAAAACTTGCAATCCGTCTTGACAGAGGGCGGCACGTTGGCTATACTAGAATAGTTGTTTTGTGGTATCCTGCGTGCTGCCAACGCTGCGCGCGACGCCATACATTGATTTCTGTAAGGAGTGTTTACTTATGTTCCGTACCTATCAGCCCAAAAAGCGCCAGCGCAGCAAGGTGCACGGCTTCCGTGCCCGCATGTCCACCAAGAACGGCCGCCGTGTGCTGGCCGCCCGCCGCCGCCGCGGCCGCAAGGTGCTCAGCGCCTGATCGCGCCAGACGGCTTCATAAGCATGGTTCGGCAAAGCCCGCCCCATTTCTGATATCGGGTGAAGTGGGTACGGGCTTTTCCGATACCGCCCGAAAGCGCGCAACCCGGAAAGGACGATGGCAAGCTCGTGCAAAGGCAGAACCGTTTGGGCCCCAACCGGCAGTTCAGCTATGTCTACCGGCGGGGTAAGCGTGCGTCCACCAAGGACCTGACGCTCCTGTTCGTCAAAAACAGGCAAAAGCGCGTGGGTTTTTCGGTGAGCAAGAAGGTGGGCGTGGCCGTGGTGCGCAACCGCACCAAGCGCCGCCTGCGCGAGTGCGTGCGTCCGCTGCTGGGCCGCATGAGCGGCGGGCTGTACGTGTTTGTAGCCCGTCCGTCCGCAGCGGAGCAGACCTTCGCACAGCTCAATAGACAGGTAGGACAGCTGCTCAACCGTGCGGGCGCGCTGGCCCCGCACAGGCAGGATGCGCCATGAAGCGCGTTCTGCTGGGATTGATTCGCTTTTACCGCGTGTACATCAGTCCTCATACGCCGCCTGCCTGCCGCTTTCAGCCCACGTGCTCGCAGTACGCCTATACGGCGATCGAACGCTTCGGCGCGCTCAAGGGCGGTTGGCTGGCACTGAAACGCCTTTTGCGCTGCAATCCGTTTTGCAGGGGCGGCTACGACCCCGTCCCCGACATCCCGGATACCACATTAAGGAGGGAATGACCCCCGATGAACGACTTTCTGGTCGCAATCCTCAATGGCATCAACTCCGTCATTCACAACTACGGCTGGAGCATGGTCGTCTTTACGCTTCTGATCAAGCTGGTCCTTCTGCCCCTGGATTACAAGAGCCGCAAGAGCATGCGCCGCATGACCAAGCTGCAGCCGCAGATCGCCAAGCTGCAGAAGAAATACGCCAACGACAAGGAAAAGCTCAACCAGAAGAGCGCCGAGCTCTACCGCAAAGAGGGCATCAACCCCATGAGCGGCTGCCTGCCGATGCTGGTATCGATGGTGATTCTGTTCATCATGTTCGACGCCATGCGCACCGTCGCCAATACCGAGATGGCCAGCCAGGCCCTGGGCCTGCTCACCACCGGCACGCAGACCAACGAAAGCTGGCTGTGGATCAAAAACATCTGGATGCCCGACAGCCCCTTCAATCCCGTCATCGCCGACAGCGCCAACCTGCGCATCATCCCCGCCGACATCTGGGCCAAGGTGTTCGCATCGCTTGACCCGGCTTCGGTGACGGCGCTGGCGCAGTACGGCATCGACGCCGCCACCATCAGCGGCGAAACCGTCTTTGCCGCGCTTCAGACCCTGCCCATCTATGCGCAGGAGACGCAGCTGTGGGCCACCATGCCGCAGCTGAACCTGCTGATCGTGAACCTCAGCATCTATGCGCACAACAACGGCTGGTTCATCCTGCCCATTCTCGCTGCCGTCACCCAGTACCTGATGACGCTCTCCCAGCCGCAGCCCGCCGCCGATCCAAACAATCCTGCGGCCAGCACCAACAAGTTCATGAAGTACTTCTTCCCCCTGTTCTCGCTGTGGATCTGCTCCAGCTACAACGCGATTTTCGCCCTCTACTGGGTGGTCAGCAACGTGTTTGCCTGGGTGCAGGGCCTGGTGATGAACAAGATGTTTGAGAAGATGGACGAAAACCAGCTTGAGACCGCCGGGGAGGGAACATTGAAATGAGGTCTGTGGAATCCAGCGCCAAAACCATGGAAGAGGCCGTCACCCAGGGCCTTGAAAAGCTGGGCGTCTCCTTTGCGGATGTCAAGATCGACATCCTGGACGAAGGCAGCAAGGGATTTCTGGGCATTTTGGGCGGCAAGCCCGTGGTGGTGCGCCTGACCGTGCGCGAGGACGCCGAGGGCGGGGAGGATGTGCTGTCCTCCGTCGGCCTGGAGGAAGCCGTTAAGGAGCCGGAGCAGAAGCCCGCCCGCAAGCGCGCTCCCAAGGCCAAGGCGGAGAAACCCGCCGCAGAGGCCAAGCCCGAAAAGCCCGCTGCGCAGGAGAAGGCGGCGCAGCCCGCCAAGGCTCCCAAGGCGGAGAAGCCCGCCAAGCCGGCGAAGTCCGAAAAAGCGCCTGCGGAGCGCAAGCAGGCGGCTCCCAAGGCCGAAAAGCCCGCCTCCGCGCCGGAGGCGGCGCAGCCTCCCGCCGATGCGGAGGCTCCGGAAGGCCGCGCCTTCACCTTCCTGACGGATGTGACCCGCCTGATGGGCGTGGAGGTCACCATCAACGCCCGCCGCGATGAGGAGGGCAATGTGCGCGTGGACATGTTCGGCGACACGCTGGGCATTCTGATTGGCCGCCGCGGTGAAACGCTGGACGCGCTGCAGTACCTGACCAGCCTGTACGTCAACAAGGGCAGCGAGGACTACATCCGCGTCACGCTGGACACCGAAAACTACCGCGCCAAGCGCGAGGAAGCGCTGCGCCGCCTGGCCAACCGCATGGCCAACCGCGCCGTCAAGACGGGCCGCAAGGTGGTCATGGAGCCCATGAACCCCTACGAGCGCCGCATCCTGCACAGCGCGCTGCAGCAAAACGACGCCGTGACCACGCACAGCGAGGGCGAGGAACCCAACCGCCACGTGGTCATCACCCTCAAGCAGCAGAACTGACGGCCCACAGCGAGCGGAACAGCAGCCGTGGAGCGTGGCTCCATGGCTGCTTTCATCGTTTTCGGGTCGCCATGGGCGGCTTGTGAGAAAACAAACGTTGTGCTATAATAAAAATTGATTTTCTGGACCAATCTGACCTGAGCGGCCGGCAGTGGGAGGCCGCTGCTTTGACAACCCGGAATGGAGGAACGTTCGCTATGGCAGGCTATGTATCCGAGGCGGTCATCAAGCGGTTGCCCGCCTACTACCGACATCTCAAGGAGCTGGAAAAAGAGGGCATTCACCAGATTTCCTCCCGGGGACTTGGCAATCGCATGCACCTGACCGCATCCCAGATTCGTCAGGACATCAACTGCTTTGGCGGGTTTGGCCGTCAGGGATACGGCTATTCCGTCAGCGGCCTGCGCGAGCACATCGGCCATATTCTGGGTGTGGACCGCACGCACCGCATGATCATCGTGGGCGCGGGCAACATAGGCCGTGCGGTGGCGCTTTCGGATTCCTTCCCCGCCAACGGCTTTGAAACCGTTGCTATCTTTGACAGCGACGCGGCCAAAATCGGCATGAACGTGGGCGGCCTCGTGGTGCAGGATGTGGCAGAGCTGAAACGTTATCTGGATGAGAACACGGTGGATATCGCCGTGATGGCGGTGCCGGTTTCGCATGCGCAGCGGATGGTGGACGCGCTTTGCGAACGCGGAGTCAAGGGCTTTTGGAACTTTGCGCCGCTGGATTTGAAGGTTCCGGAGGGCACGTCCGTGGTGAATGTGCACCTGGACGAGGGCCTGGAGATATTGAGTTTCCGCATGCTCAGGGAACTGGCTTGAGCCGCGGCGGCGGGGAGGTTATCGGATGGCGTCAGGGCGCTATGATGCGGGCGGTCCGGGGTTGGCCCGATCAGGACCGAGCGTGAAGCGCGCGCAAAAGCTGGTTATGGACGGACGGGGCGAATTTGCCGCCCCGGCGCGGCTGGGCGAGACGCAGTACCACAGCATGCTGGACGCCGCGGCGGAAGCAGCGCCCGCTGCTCCGTCCGCGCGCGACGCCTTCGTCTACGACGAGGACCTCACCTGGGACCAGCCGCTGGAAACGGCGGCCGTGAAGAAGCCCGAATCCGCTCCGCCCCGGCCCGCGCCGTCCCAGGCGCGGGGAGAAAGCCGGGAGCGCGGCCGCACGGGCGGCGGGCAGCCTCCTAAAAAGCCCGGCGGCAGACGGCAGGGCGGGCGTGAGAAGCCGGATCATCCCGGCTGGCGCGCGTATGTGTGCGTAGCCGTGATCGCCCTGAGCGTGCTGGGCATGCTGGTGCTGGCGGTCGTCATGATGCCGCAGATGGCGGGCTATTTCTGGAAGGATTTTGGCAATTACGCCTTTATCAACGGCGAGCTGCTGCGCTATGACCCCGAAGTGGTAGCCACCTACAAGCAGTACCGCGACTATATGGACCGCGACGTCATCTATCCCGGTATCTTTGTCGATGGCATCCATGTGGGGGATATGACCGTGGAGGAGGCGCGCCAGCTGCTCACGGCCAACGGGTCGGATGTGCCGGACGCCTTTTCCGTGACGGTGGCCATCGGCAACAAGACCTGGACGGTGGATTCCAGCAACGTTCCGGCGCAGCGGGATCTGGGCAACGTGCTGGAACGCGCCTACGCCATCGGCCGCACCAATACCACGCAGATTCAAAGCACGTTTAAAACGCCCTTCCGCGAGCGCGCCGACCGCGCCGTGGCCCTGCGGGAAAGCGGTATCAACCTGACCACCACCGCCAGCTATGACCATGAGGCCGTGCGCGCGCTGGTGGCAGACATCGCCGCCTATGTGACGCGCGACCCGATAGACGCGCAGATTCAGTCCTTCGACTATGCCACGCGCACGTTCAGCTTTACCGAATCGCAGCCCGGCGTCACGCTGGACCAGGACCTGCTCTATGAGCGGGTGACCGCCGCGCTGGACCGCTGGGAAAGCGGCGTGACGGTGACGGTGGACCCCATTGTGACCGAGCCAGCCGTTACCAAGGATGAGCTGGTGGCCAGCTTTGGCCTGGTGGCGGCCTACACCACCGAAACCACCAACGATTCCAACCGCAACACCAACATTGACCTGGCCTGCCAGGCCATCAACGGCACGGCCCTCATGCCCGGCGAAACGTTCAGCTTCAACCAGGCCACCGGTCAGCGCACCACCGAGAAGGGCTACAAATCCGCCGGCGCCATCGCCGCGGGTCAGAGCATCGAGGAGGTGGGCGGCGGCATCTGCCAGGTGTCCTCCACGCTCTTCAACGCCGTGGCGCGCGCCAACCTGGAGATCGTCTCCCGCAGCCCGCACGCCTGGCCCAGCACCTATGTCAATATCGGCGAGGACGCCACCGTCAACTGGCCGAACCTGGATTTCCAGTTCAAAAACAACACCAACAGCCCCATCTTTATCATCACGTACTATAAGGACCGGCGGATGAGCGCCGAAATCTGGGGCATGTCGCTGGGCGAAGGCGTGACGATCGACCTGCAGTCCACTGTGATCAAAACCATCGACCCGCCCAGCGAGATCAAGTATGAGCTCAATACCGAGCTGCCCTACGGCACGGAGAAAACCACCGTCAAGGCCCGTACCGGCTATGTGGTGGAAACCGAAAAGGTCTGGTACAAGGACGGCCAGGAAACCAGCCGCGAGCTGCTGCACACCAGCAACTACCGCGCCTATCAGCAGGTAATCGAATACAATTATTAAAGGGTGCGATCAAGACGGCGCCCGGCGATGTCCATGCAATCGCCGGGCGCTGTCTCCTTATTTGTATGTTTTGGGAAAATTACTCACGGGGCAGGCAGATAAGCTCCTCCAGCATGCGGGCGCAAAGCTCCATGTCCTCTGCCGCGATGTGCTCGAAGGGGCCGTGGAAGGCAAAGCCGCCCGTGCACAGGTTGGGGCAGGGAAGGCCACGATAACACAGCTGCGCTCCGTCCGTGCCGCCGCGCACTGCCGCGTCAAAGGGCTCAAAGCCCGCAGCGCGCATGGCGGCGCGCGCGTTTTCAATCAGGAAGGGATAGGGCGCGATCTTCTCCTTCATGTTGCGGTACTGGTCGCGCAAAGTCAGGGCGACGGCGCCTTCGCCCCAGCGCTCGTTCATCACCTTCGTGATGTGGCGCAGCTGATCCCGCCGCGCCTCAAAGCGCGCCGCATCATGGTCGCGCACGATGTAGACCAGCCGTGCGCGGGCCACGTCGCCCGCCATTTCCTCCAGATGGAAGAAACCCTCGTAGCCCTCGGTTTGTCGCGGCGTTTCGGCAGCGGGCAGCATGGCGTTGAATTCCATGGCCAGCAGGCTTGCGTTGATCATGGTGTTTTTGGCGCTGCCGGGATGCACGTTCACGCCGTGAAAGTCCAGCGTGGCCTCACAGGCATTGAAGTTTTCATAGCTCAGCTCGCCCAGCTCGCCGCCGTCCACGGTGTAGGCGTAGGCGGCGCCGAAGCCCTCCACGTCGAAGCCCGCAATGCCCAGGCCCGTTTCCTCATCCGGCGTGAAGGCCACGGCCACCGGGCCGTGCGGCCTGCCGGAGGCGATCACGCGCTCCAGCGCGGCCATGATCTCGGCCACGCCGGCCTTGTCGTCCGCGCCAAGCAACGTGGAGCCGTCGGTGGTGATGAGCGTTTTGCCCTTGAGGTCGTTCAGGCTGGGAAACTGCGCGGGCGAAAGCACCGCGCCCGTGGCGGGAAGCACGATGTCGCCGCCGTCATAGTCCGGGTGGAGCTGGGGCTTGACCCCCTCGCCGGGATAATCGGGCGCAGTATCCATATGGGCGATCAGTCCCATACAGGGCTGGCCCTCCAGCCCTGGCGTGGCAGGCAGCGCAGCGTAGACGAAGCAGTTGTCCGTCACGCGCACATTCGTAAGACCCAGCGCCGTCAGCTCGTCCGCCAGCAGGCGGGCCAGAGCAAACTGGCAGTCCGTGGAAGGAGTCGCGGTGGAATCGGGGTCCGACCGCGTGGGGATGGCGGCGTAGCGAAGGAAGCGTTCGGTTGCGTTCATCGGTGGTTTCGTCCTTTCAAAAGCATGGGATTGAAAATCGCCCGCCCCGGAGGGCGGGCGGCAGATTCACTTAGTTGAGCGGCCGGATCAGAATGAAGGGGGTCAGCTCGTCGCCCTGACCGCTGGGGTTGTCCGCCATGGCGTCCTGAATTTGCGCGTCGGTGAGGGGAAAGTCGGGGCTTTTGCCCAGCTGGTCGCGCTGCAGGTCGTTGGCGTCCATCAGCACCACCGGGATGCCCGTGTCCTGATAGAGCTTTGCGCACAGCTCATCGGGGTTATCGGGGTTGATGAGGGCCATCTGGTGGTAGAGCTCGAAGCTGGAACGGGTGTAGAAGCCGTCGATGCCGCCTACGCCCTTGCCGCACACCTTGTAAAACACGCCGTGCATGCCAAACAGCTTGGTCACCGCGCTGGCGGCGGCGGCCAACAGCACACGCGGCAGGCCGCACATGTCGATAACGAGCTGCAGCTTGTAGGGCTCATGCATGCCCACGCCCGTGTGGTTGATCCCCGCAAAGCGCCATAGGTGATTGGCCCACCAGCCGGGCTTGACCTCGTCGCGCGTCTTGACGGATTTGACGCACATGCACATGACCTTGGCGCCGAAGCTGAGCATGTCGCCGGGCTGATAGAGCGGGCGCACGTACTGTTCTACCAGGGCGGCCTGATCTTCGCCCACCTTGACAAAATGGGTCTGAATGGCGTAGCGGCTGTATTTGCGGCCGTCCTTACCCTCGATCACGCCGCGGTCGAAGTAGGTCACGCCGTTTTGCTCGCGGCGCTGCTCCTCCAGGTTGCGGGATGGGATGATGCCCATGTCAATCGCCTCCAAATGCTGTTACATGTCCTCAAAGAAAGGTTCGCCCGTTTCGGTGACCAATATGCCCAGATCGTTGAAATGCAGGGGCACGGGCTTGGCCATGATATATTTGAGAATGGCGTCGAAGCGCACGCTCTCGGTGTAGGTCAGGAGCGTGAAGGAAACGCCGTGCTTTTTCGCGCGGCCCGTGCGGCCGATACGGTGCAGGTAGTACTCGTTTTCATTGGGCAGATCATAGTTGATGACGGCCTCCACGTCGTCCACGTCGATGCCGCGCGCGGCCACGTCGGTGGCCAGAAGAATCTGGAACTTGCCCTTGCGGTACGCCTGCATGACCTCGTTGCGGGCGGACTGGCGCATGTCGCCGTGCAGGCAGTCGGCGGGATAGCCCGCGTCCTTGAGACGCTTGCACAGGCGCTGGGTCATGTCCTTGGTGTTGACAAAGACCATCACCCGCTGGTATACGTCGCTGTCGAGCAGGTAGAGCAGGTGCTCATACTTGTGCTCGCGCTCGGTGGAAATGACGTACTGGGTGATCTGCGGGCGGTTTTCCTTCGTCGCGGGGATGACGATCTCCACCGGGTCCTGCTGGTACTTCCAGGCGATGGTCATCACGTCCTGGTTGGTGGTGGCGGAAAAGAGCACCAGCTGCCGCTCGATGGGCGTGGCCTCGATGATCTTGGTCACGTCCTTGACAAAGCCCATGTTGAGCATCTCGTCGGCCTCGTCCAGCACCATGGTATGCACGCTGTCCAGGCGGATGTTCCCGCGGTTCATGTGGTCCAGCAGCCGGCCGGGCGTGGCCACCACGATCTGCGGGCACTGCTTGAGCTGGGAGAGCTGCTTGGTGATGGGCTGCCCGCCATAGAGGCAGGCGATGCGCACGCCGGGGATATAGCGCGCCAGCGCGCGCAGCTCGTCGGTGATTTGCAGGCTGAGTTCGCGTGTGGGGGCCAGCACCAGCTCCTGCACGCGTTTGTCCTTGAGGTTCACGTATTCCAGCATGGGAATGCCGAAGGCGCAGGTTTTGCCCGTGCCTGTGGGAGCGATGGCGATCAGGTCGCGCCCCTCCATCATCAGTGGGAGCGTTTTCGCCTGTACGGGCGTCATCTCGCTGAACCCCATTTTTTCGACCGCCTTGAGAATCTCGTCGCTGAGATCGGCGGCCTCGGAGAATTTGGTAATCTGTAGTCCTTCTGTTGGCAAAGCGGGCGCTCCTTACTGTTGTTGTTGGTTGAGGCAAATTTCAATCGCTCGGCTGAGCTGGTCGGGGCAGGAGGTGCCGCCGCGGCACTGAACGCCGCGCAGGCGGTTCATCACCTCGCGCGCGTCCTGGCCGATCACCAGGCGCGAGAGGCCGTCGGTATTGCCCCGGCAGCCGTTGGTGAAGCGGCAGGCCGTGATCTTTCCGCCTTCGATTTCCAGGTCGATGGCGGTGGAACAGGTGCCCCTGGTCTTATAGTGCATCATGTGTGCGTCTCTCCTTTTGCTGCGGCTTACACAAAATAAGCCAATTTATTGCTTTCGACACAGCGCCCCGCTTTTCCTGCCGGATTTTTCACATCCGGCAGCCTTTCGCATAGGGTGACAGTAGCGCTTGAAATGAGGCGGGGGAAAGGGGCGGTGCCATGAGCCTGATCATTGCGGACGCCCGGCAGGGCGTCTGGAAAGCCGCGGACGAGGGCGGTCCGCTGACCGAGGTGGCCTGCGCCCTGGAGGCTCCCTACCTGACATGCGCCGGCAGCGCGTGCGTGTGCGTGGGCGGATGCAGGGAATGTCTGTGCCTGACCTGCCATGGGCTGAGGGAGATCAGCCGCATGCCCGCCGCGCCGGGGCTGGCTGCGCTGTGCCTGTCGCCCTGTGGACGGTATGTCTACCAACTCAGCGCCGAGGCCGACAGCGTCCACACGCGCCTAACGGCCACCGGCGAACTGATCTTCGCGGCGCCGGTGGGGGTGTTTCCCCGCGCCATGTGTCTGGACGCGTCCGGACGGCGGCTGCTGGCCGCGGGCGGGGCGGTGGATGAAGCCTATCTGCTGACCGCGCCGGAGCTGGTGCGCGAGCGGACCATTCACACCCAGAGCCCGTGCTTTGCCGCGGGGTTCTGGCGAGGCGGTCTCCTGCTAGTGTGCGCGGCCGAGGGAGAGGATATCCACACGGCGGTGTACACGCTTGCTCCGGGCACGCCCCGGCCGCGCAAGCTGATCGATCTGCCGGGACAGCCGGGCGGGCTGTGCATATGCCCGGACGGCATGGGCGCGCTCATCAGCACCCGCGACGGGCTGATGAAGCTGGACATCCCACGGGGACGGCTGCTTTGGAACCTGCCGGACCTGGCGCTGTGCGCCGGTCTGTGCTGCTATGGCCCCATGGCGCTGGCGAGCGCCACGCTGAACGGGCAGGTGCGTCTGCTGTCCCACCATAAGCCGTGGCTGTCAAGAACCGCTTTTACAGGCACGGATGTTCATGCGTGCTTTTTGATGGCATAATCCGGGGGCGTTTGGCGCATCCTTGACACAGAAGCCCCGGCGAAGGCCGGGGCATGGGATGGAAGGAGGTTTTCTTGCTATGCTGGATAAGATCTCGCTGGTGCTGGTGATCATCGGCGCCATCAACTGGGCGCTGATCGGCATCTTTCAATTCGACCTGGTGGCGTATCTCTTCGGCGGGCAGGCGGCGGTGGTCAGCCGCATCGTCTACACCCTGGTGGGCGCGGCCGGTCTGTGGTGCATCTCGCTGCTGTTTGGCGAGCGGGTATCCGCCAAGGAGTGATCCAGCCGAATCTGTTGGGCGGCCTGCAAAAGAAAGGCCCGGTTGGTCGGCTTGCCGCGCTCCGGGTCCACCGTGGCGCCGAAAAAGCGCTCGATCCCCCGCATGCTGCCCTGGGTAAACACGCTTTCCACCGCCACGCGCAGACAGCGCTCCACGGCGGCGGGCGTGGTGCCGAAAGCGCGGGCGCACGAGCGGTAGAGTTGGCCCATGGAGCGCGCCTCCAGGGCCGGCGACGGCGCCAGATGCTCAAGGAGCCAAGCCGCATAGGCGCGGCCCTTGTAGCGGCCGTCCATGGAGATGGCCTTTAACAACGACTCCACCGCCTGCGCGGTGCGCGGGGCCTGAGCCGCTGCCAGTTTCGGCAGCGGCTTTTGCGCCAGCGTTTCCATCAGCGCGCACAGCTTTTCCGGCGCGGCGCAGATGGGCGCCACCGCATCCGCCATGGCCGGGCGCGAGGCGCACAGCTCCGGCTCGCACAAAAACAGCACGCGCGGCGGACAGGGATGGTTCATCGCCTCCAGCGCCTCCAGCACCTCCAGGCCGTCCAGCTCCGGCAGGCATGCATGCAGAAGCAGCAAATCGAACCGGTCCCGCGAAAGCAGCTGTAAGGCCTGCGCGCCGCTTTCCGAGATCAGGGCGTCAAAGCCGCGAAGCTCCATGCCCGCCGCGATCCGGCGGGCCGTTCTTCCGTTTAACACAGCGATCAAAAGCCGCATGAGCGCACCTCCTGTCAATAAGGATACGCCCATGCGGCCCCTGCTCCCTGCCTGGTATGACCGAAACCTTTGTCGAATCCTGTCAGCGCTCTTCCAAAAAGGCGAACGCCTCGTTCACCGCATCCACCACAGCCTGGCTGGACAGGGTGGCGCCGGAGACGGCATCGACGTCCTGATTGAGCGTCAGCGGCGGGGTTTTTCCGATGAACTGGGAGGTGAACGCCTCCTCGCGCACGCCGCTGCCCACGCCGACCGTTTCCAGGAAGCGCGCGCCGCCCACGTCAATGGCGGAAATCGCGCCGCTGTCCTCCAGCGTCAGGCACACCAGTACGGGACCGGCATAGCCGATGGCGCTGGCGTTTGCGGTGCGGCCTGCGGCCGCGGGTGATGCGGTAGGCTGCGTTGCCTCCGGGGATGGGCTGACCATCGGCGATGCGGTGACAGCCGGGGTCGGGGTGACGGCGGGCGGTTCGGCCGTTCCGGTGGTCATGACCACGGCAACCACAGCCACCGCCGCTACCAGTCCGGCGATGAGCCAACCGGCCCATTTTTTCTGATTCTCCATGCGTAAGCTCCTCCTGCCTGATAGGGTCGTCCCTAGGTTGCACCGCGGGGAAAGGTCCTATACGGCGCGAAGAATGCCGGATTCTGCGGGATGTTTGACATGCTTCGCGCCGCAGACCGACACGGCGCGAAAACCGCGCTGGCTATACTGGCTGTACACTGGCATGGGGGAGGCGGCGTATGGAGACTTCAACGGCCCGGCCGCAGGAGGCGGTTGAGCGCAGGGGAAAGGGCGTCCGGCGCGCGGGAAGGCGATTGATGATCTTCGCACGCAGCGCGGCGCGGCCTGTGGGACAGGCCGTGACGGTCTTTCTGTTCACCTTTGTGCGGTGGTTTGGCATTCCGTCCCCCTTTGCGGCGGCGCTGCTGCTGGCGCGTGCGGAGAAGCCTACGCCGCTGATGTTGGCGGGCGCGGGTGCGTCGCTGGCGGTGAGGGCGCTGTGGGGGCTGGAACTGGATGTATGGCAGTATGTGGGCATTGCGGGACTATGGCTGGCGCTGCGCCGTTTGAGGCCCCGGCCGGGTATTGAGACGGCGGCGTTGGGCGGCCTTTCGATGATGCCGCGCGTGTTTGCGGCGCTGGCCGGACATGGACCGCTGGACGTGCTGCTCAGCCTTGCGGCGGTGCCGCTGGGCATGCTGGCCGCAGCCTTTTTCCGCAGCGCGATGGACGGCATGACCTCCACCGCCGCGCCGACCTGCGCGCGGGAGCGCGCCTGCGTGGCGGCGCTGGGCCTGCTGCTGGTGGGAGGCCTGGGCTATTTCTGGATGGGTGCGATCAATCTGGGACAGCTGGCCGCCGTATGGATGACGGTCGCGTATGCCGCTGCAAACGGGCCGGTGTACGGCGTGGCCGCGGGACTGATGTGCGGGCTGTCGCTGGCCTTGGGCGGGCACGACGTGCGCATGGCGGCCACGCTGTCGGTGATGGGGCTTCTGTGCGGCCTGCCGGCGGTAGAGCGGCGGCGCTGGCTGCTGCCGCCGGCGGCGGTGGCGGGCTGGGCGCTGGGCTATTCGCTCACACCGCTGAGCGGCCCGACGATTCCCTTCTGGGCGGCGGTGGCAGGCGCGGCGGCATATGCGCTGCTGCCGGGATGGGTGCTGGAACAGGTACGGGTTCTGGCGCGCGGCCCGGAGCCGGGCGTGCGGAGCATGGAGACGGCCTTTGTGAGCCAGCGCATCGCGCACATGCGCGACGCACTGGAGCGGCTGGCCAAGGCCCTGCCCGATCCGGGAAGCCAGGCGGTCACCAGCGGCGAGGAGCTGGGCGAGCTGCTTTGCGCCCGGTGCGCCAATCGCGAGCTTTGCTGGGGCAGGGGGCGCGTCAGGACGGAACGTCTGCTCGCGGATATGATGGATCGCGTGGAGCGCGGCGAGGCGGTGGATGAGGACAACCTGCCCGCCCTGGCCGAGCACGGATGCCTGCGCGCGGAGTCCATTGAGGAAACGGCGCTGGAGGCCCTGGCCGTCCTCAAGCGGAGAGAGGCGGGAATCCGAAAGGCGCGCTACGAGCGGGAGCTGACGCTGACGCACCTGGCGGCGTTGTCGGGCACGCTTGGGGAGCTGGGCATGATGGCCGGCGGCGAAAGCCTCAACGACCTCAAGGCGGCGCACATCCTCAACCTGGCGCTGGAGGAGCTCAACGTTCCCGCACGGCTCAGCTACGCGCGCCGGGTGGACGGACACCTGCAGGCCGCGCTGGAAACCGACGGCATGATGCCGGTGCAGAAGCCGCTGGAAATGCTGCTGCGCTATCTGGCCACGGAGGAGGACCTGCCGCTGTCCATCACCCGCGCGGGGCGCGGGCGCGTGGAGCTGGAGGAGATTCCGCTCTACAGCGCGTCGGTGGGGATGGCGTCGGTGTGTGCGGGCGAACGCGGCGAGGGAGACGGCG
>DGYFI06202__coassemble_485_pt1 | contig 29339 bp, 27 predicted proteins | sample DGYFI06202__metabat2_low_PE_001 | metagenome-assembled genome bin DGYFI06202
ATGGATGATATCAGCTGGTCTGCCATACAGGGTGTTGAAATGACCTCTGTGCGTGTGCCGAGGCTGGAGATGGGCCGCATTGCCTGCCAGCTGCTGCTCAAGCGAATCGCGCAGCCTGAACGCAAACATGAAGTGCATATCTTGGATACGCAGCTCTCCATTCGCAAAAGCTGCTGTCCGCCAAAGGAGCAAAAAGAATGATCATTACCGATATAAAACCCATTAAATTGCAATTCTGGCCGCCCAACCCGCCGCGCGACGGCCTGGCCGCCATTCCCACGCGCGATGTGTTTCTGGTGCAGATCGAAACCGACGCGGGCATCACCGGCATCGGCGAAGGCTTTGCGCTGGGTTCGCTGGAATCGCTGGCGACGCTGACCATGGAGACCCTCAAGCCGCTGCTGCTGGGCCAGGACCCGACCATGATCGAGGCATTGTGGAACCGCATGTACCTGGGCACCGCGCGCTATGGCCGCCGTGGCATCATGATGGCCGCCATCAGCGCGGTGGACATCGCCCTATGGGACATTCTGGGCAAAGCGGCCTCCATGCCGGTGTACAAACTGCTGGGCGCGGCCAAGCATTCGCTGATTCCCTATGCCAGCGCCGGGTATTACCAAGAGGGAAAGGGCATTCCCGAACTGCAGGAGGAATGCGCCGGGTATGTGAAGATGGGTTTTCAGGCCGTGAAGATCAAGGTCGGCGGAGCGCCGGTGGAGGAGGACATCGCGCGGGTTCACGCGGTGCGCGAGGCCATCGGACCCGACGTGGCGCTGGGCATCGACGCCAACAACGCCTGGGATTATCCCACGGCCCTGAAAATGGCGCGCGCCTGCGAAAAGGAAAACGTGCTGTTCTTTGAGGAGCCCATGTCTACCGACTATCCGGAGGACTGCCTGCGCCTGGCGCAGCATACGGACGTATCCATCGCCGGCTACGAAACGCTCCTGACCCGCTATGGCATGAAGGATTTCATCACCCGCAGCGCCGTGGACATCGTACAGACCGATGCGATCTGGACGGGTGGCATCACGGAGGCCCGCCGCGTGGGCATGCTGGCTGGAACCTGGGGCAAAATGGTGATCCCCCACTTCTCGGCATCCATGGTATCTCTGGCCGCCAACCTCAGCTTCGGCCTCTCGCTGTACAACACCAAGTACATGGAATACACCCTGGACGAAAATCCCCTGCGCAGCGAGCTTTGCAAAAAGAGCATCGTGATGCAGGACGGCGTGGTGACGGTGTTCGACGAGCCGGGTCTGGGCGTGGAACTGAATCCGGAAACCGTGGAGCGTTATCGCGTGTAAATGGCCTCCACCTCTTTCCCCTGGCGCATGCCAGGGAATTTTGTTTTGCAAAGCCGATCCGCCCCGGCCCTAAATGGGGCCGGGGCGGCTTATGTCATTCCCGCGTCAGCGTATAACGCACCAGCTGCTGCACTTTGCCGCAGGAAGCGTCGATGACGCAGGCGTCCTTTTCGCTGGTGACGGACAGGTTGGTGGGGGCCACATCGCGGTCGATCACCGTCGTCCGCATGCGCCAGTCCCCTTCCGCATCGGGCTTTTGAAGCATCATAAGAGCACCGTCGCCGCCTCGGTAGGCGGCCAGCAGGGCGGGCCGGCCCAGAATGTCTCCGCCCCAGAGCGCATGGGCAAAGGGCGCATCGAAACGATAGACGATCTCCCACCGGTCCCCGCACAGCTTGTTCACCGCGATCTCGTCGCCATGGAATCCCTCGATGGTCACCAGCTCCTCCACGCCGTCCCCATCCAGGTCCACCGTCACGGCGTCGCTGATTTCCCGATCCAGCAGGCGCTCGGCCCGCCAGGGGATGTCCGCGCCGCCGGGCACCGCCACCTCGTACAGCCCCTCCGAACCGGCGATCAGCAGCACCTCGCGCCCGTTTCACATGGTGCGGCAAAAGCCATGATTCTTGGTCAGGCTGGGAATGATGGGCTGCATGTCCCGCGGCGGACGGCCGCCGTCCAGCTCGCCCACGGCCGTTACGCCCGGCGAGCTCCCGTCATCACGGAAGGCTTTCGCTTTGCACAGCTGACAGGCGACGAGGAACTGCCTCCCCTGAATCTCGACAATGTCAAAGCGGTGCAGATAGGGATACTCCATCCACTTTTCCGCCTTCCAGCCCTCCGGCGTAGGCGAGGTCTTGACGATGCAGGCCTCCGCCGCGTCAAAGCCGGGGAAAAAGTTCTGTACGGCCAGAAAGGCTCCCTCCGGCTCCAGCTGGCTGATGCTCATGCAGCCGCCGGCGTCATGCCATACGGGGGTCTGCGCCTCGGGCACGTGCCAGTCGTACACCCGGCAGCCGCCCCGGCCCTCGGAGGCGCATACGCCCAAGCGCCCCTGGGGCGTATGCAGCTGGTTGACCGCGTAGCACATGGGCAAAGAAAAAAGCACCTCACGGCAAATGGAGATTCCGTCCATATCCTTCTTCCCTCTTTCCTGTTTTGATCCTGGCGGACGCACCGCCGCGCCCCTGAAAAGGCGGGGCCTATGCTGTTTTCAGTATAGCCCCGCCGGGCGGCGCTGTCAACCGCATCCAACATCCTCACGTCCGTAGCTGATAGGGCGTTATGCCGGTCACACGCTTGAACGCCTTGGTAAAGCTGCTCTGATCCGCATAGCCCACGGTCACGGCGATTTCATTGATGGGATACTGGGTAGCCGTCAGCAGCTGGCGGGCCTCCTCCACCCGAAAGCGGGTCAGGTACTCATGGAAGCCGATGCCCATGCACTTTGAAAAGAGCGCCGAGAAATAGGACGGGCTCACCTCCAGCTCATCCGCCAGACTCTGGATGGACAGCGGCTGGTCAAAATGGTCCGCGATGTATTCCACGGCCCTGCGCACAACCGGGTGCGCCTGTGCCGCCCCGGGCAGCGATATGGCCTGGACGAAGCGCTCCGCGATCTCCTTGAGCGAAAAGCACAGGTCCTCGTAGCTTTCGTCCTTTTGCAGCTGCTCCAGGTATTCTGGGTTGCGCGGGAGGATGCGATCAGGCGACGCGCCGCCTTCAATGGCGATGCGGCTGAGCAGGATGGTCAACTCGCACGCACGGGTCCGTATCCATTGCAGATCCTGCCTCCGAGCCAGCAGCACAAAGCTCAGCAGCTCGTTGAGTATCCGTCTGGCGCCCTGGATGTCGCCCTGTCTGACCTTGCCCAGCAGGGCGCATTCCTTTTGATAAACCAGTGTGCACATGGAGTCGGTCCGACTCCCCATGTCATGCTGCACGGTATCGCTGACCGCCGGCTGCCGGCAGAGCTTCTCCTGCCGCTCCCGCATCAGGAGCCGCGCGTCGGAGAGCAGCGGCGTGAAGAGATCGTCCATCAGGCAGCTGATGCTGTGCACGCGGGCAGGGCTGATGACGGGCAGCTTTTGCAGCTCGTCGTACAGGTCCAGGCACAGCGAGGGCGCCAGGCGGCGCTTGTCGGCCAGGCCGGAAAGCGGCATGCTTTGCGGCGCGTCCATCCGAAACGGTCCCACGATCACCGTACCCAGCAGCTGTTTGCGGCGCACCAGAGAAAAGGCGATGTGGTTGAGCCCCGCATGGCAGCTGAATACTTGGCTCTCGCCCGGATCGCAGGCGATCCGTCCGGCCTTCAGGTATGTCCGGACGCAGTCACAAAATGCCCGCGCCTTCAGCAGCGCACAGTACGCGCCGGTTTCTCCGTGCTGCTCCAGCTGGTTTCCCTCCGCGTCCAGCAGACGCGCAGGGATGTTGAGGCATTGGGACAGCTCGTCCAGCCGTTTGCTGAGCGCTTCCTTGGCGATCAATGAATACAGCGCATTCACAGGAACCTCAAAAACGAACAAAATATCCAAAAAGTAAACAAGCAATTTCGATTCGTTTCCATTATAATCAATTCATCCAAAATCCGCAACATTGCAACCACCACAGGAGGGAACGCCATGGAACTGCTGGAGCAGATTTCGGAGCACCTGCAAAAAGGCAAGGCCAAGGAGGTCAGGGAGCTGGTGCAGCAGGCCGTCGACGAGGGCATCCCCTCCCAGATCATTCTGGAGGAGGGCCTGCTTAGCGGCATGGGTATCATCAGCGAAAAGTTCAAAAGAAATGAGGTCTTTGTGCCCGAAGTGCTGGTGGCAGCCCGCGCGATGAGCCAAGGCGCCGCGCTGCTCAAGCCGCTGCTGATTGCAGACGGCGTCAAGGCCAGAGGCCGGGTGTGCATCGGCACGGTCAAGGGCGACCTGCACGACATCGGCAAGAACCTGGTCAAAATGATGATGGAGGGCAAAGGCCTGGAGGTGGTGGACCTGGGAACCGACGTAGCTCCGGAAACCTTCATCCAGACCGCGAAGGAGCAGAACTGCCAGGTGATTTGCTGCTCCACGCTGCTCGTCGCCACCATGGGCGTGATGGAAGAGGTCGTCAAGGCGGCCGAGGCTGCCGGCATCCGTGACAGCGTGAAGATCATGGTGGGCGGCGCGCCCGTGACGGAGGACTTCTGCCGCCAGATCGGCGCGGACGCCTATACCCCCGACGCCGTGACCGCCGCGGAGCTGGCCGTTCAGTTCTGCGCCTGACCGGACTGCGCAGGACAGCCTCCATCAAGCAAAGGGGGCCGGGCGCTCTTGGGAGCCGAACAAGGAATCGGGTGCAGGGTCCGGCGAACTCATCGCCGTAAGTGGAAGGAAACGCAAGCATGCCGCTGCCTGCGGGCGGAAAGGCTGCGCGGACGATGAGCGCAAACCGGAATGCCTGTTCGGAGAATCCTCGTGTCTCGATACGAGTTCTTACTGAAAACACGCCGCATGGAGGACCCGGCAGGATGGGTCATCCTGCCGGGCGGCTACGGTCTGGGCTTCAGCCTCCTGTGCGCGATTCCCCATGTGTTCATCGGCGGGCCGGGATATGCGGTCGGCTACTTCATCGGCGGCTTTCCCTTCGACCTGACCCATGGCCTGGCAAGCGCCGCGCTCGCCGCCATCCTGCTGCATCCGCCGGAGCGGCTCATGCGCCTGTTCTCGTAAGGTGGGACGCCGCCGTTTTTTACTCCTCCAGCCCGCCTCCGGCGACAACATTCCGCCCCATACCAGCCGGGACAACATTCGCGCCTTTTTCTACGCCCTTGAGGGCGGACCGGGAAGGAGAACGTCCATGAGCGAGCTTGAAAACCGTCTGATCGAAGCCGCCCTGGCTGCCGGGGCGGCCAAGGCGACTCTCATTCCCCAACGGCAGATCGTATTGTCCGCGGAATTTCGCAAGATCTGCGAGAGCAACGCCTGCGGCAACTACGGCCGCTGCTGGATGTGTCCGCCCGATACGGGGGACATCGAAACCGCGATGGCGCAGGTGCGTCAATATCCCTGGGGCCTTCTGTATCAGACCGTCGGCGAGATCGAGGACAGCTTTGACATCGAGGGCATGGCGGACCGCGCCAGGGAGCATGCCCGGGTGAGCCAGCGCGTGCAGCAGGCCGTCGAGCCGTTGCTGCAAAAGCCGTTCCTGCATTTAAGCTGTGGCGGCTGCCGGCTATGCGAGACCTGCGCCCGGTGCGGCGGCGAGCCCTGCCGTCATCCCGACAAGGCGCTGACCTCCCTGGAGGGCAGCGGCGTGGACGTGTACAACACCACCAAGGATACGCCCCTCAAGTACATCAACGGCCAGAACACCGTCACCTTCTTCGGGATGGTTTTGTGGGAAGCTTAAGGGATGCCGGTGCTCGCCGTGCGTCAGGGGCTGCCTCCCCGACGATTTCCTTTGAGGGTACGCCGTTGCCGGGCGACGCAATCGCCTTCCACGGTCTGGGCGTGCAGCAGCCCTGCGGAGGCCGGGGCGTATGCGGCAAATGCGCGGTGAGGGTAGGCGCGCCCAGCGGGCGGCGCTCAACTCACAGGTCCAGTTTTCGGCGAAGGCAATCGGCCGCATCAACGCGGCCCTCTCCGGCAAGGGGCCCCGGCTGGGGCGGGCTGTGCTGGAATGACTGGGGACATGCTCCGCGCCGCCTGTGCCGGAGCGGGCGTCAGCCCGCGTCCACTGTCTGTTGCGACGGCTGCCTTCAGCGGGCAGTTTGACTCGCTGAAAGCCGCGTTGTATTCGGGCGGTTTAAAATCAATAGCGCCCCTGCCCGTCAACCAGCTCGCCTTCCCCTCGCCGCGTCACCGGCCTCACATACCTCCAGAACCGCCGGCAATCATGATAAAAATAGAACACCCTTTCCGGCGTTGTATCAAGGCGGTATGGCGTCTGCGCGTCATCAAAAGCCCTCATTGCTCTTTCGATTCTTTCTTCGACCAGGGCGTTTTCCGTTGCGAGGTCAAACGGCCCGTGCTCAAACACAAGATAAACTCCTTCGGCCACGTCCATCAACCGCATCTGCGGCGGCACGGGACCCGTATAGCCGGCGGGTACGCGGACGCCGTAGGCCTCGGCGAGCGGGATGCCCCAGCTGCAAATCCGCCCCTCCGGCTCGTTGATAAAGGCCATCACCTGCCCGCTTCCGCTGTCGGACTCCTGCCCGCCCAGATCATCCAGCTTTTGGGGTATGCCGTCCAACAGCCCGCAGATGGTTTCATGGTCCTGACCGGGAATCCGGCTCTGCTTCTGCCAGAAATCCCAGTAGCCGACGCTTTCATAGTTGCGGATATGCAGAAATTTGTGCGCCGGTATGGTCACAAAATAGGTTTTTACCGTGCCGCCCACCTCCGTCGCGCCCGTCTTTTCCGCGTCCAGCAGGTAGCAGTCCAGCGGCCGTAGCACGGTGCGAAGCGCAACCGGCGCGGGATTGAGACGGTATTCGCCGGGGGAAACGCCATAGGCCTCCTTGAACGCATGGGCAAACGCCTCGCCAGAAGAGTAGCCGTATTTGAGCGCAATGTGCAAAATACCTTCGCCGCCGTCGCGCAGGTCCCGAAGGGCGAAGGCCAGCCTCCGGCCAAGCAGGTACTCCCGCAGCCTCATGCCGGAAATGCTTCTGAATTTTCTGGATACGTAACTCTCCGAATACCCCAGCATTGCGGCCAGGCGATGCAGCGTGACCGCCTCGTCGTCCTCGCGGCGGATGCAGGCGTCAATCTCGTCGATCATGCGCTGGATGTTCCGATACCATTGACACATGGCTTCTCCCTCCTTTGACGGGTTCGGTCCCATTGTATCATCCCCACGCGCCGCGCGCCTGATCTGACTTGCGCAGCGCGACCGCATCATCCAAACGAGCGGCCCGTTTCGGACCGCCCGGGGAACCAGCGCTCTGATCCCGTCATTCTCCTTTTTTTCGTGTGAAAAAAGCCCCGGCAATTGCCCCCATCAAGGCGATTGGCGCCGCCCTGACGAACAACCACTCCAACGCGTGAAAACCGGTTCCCATCACCGCGGTTTCGGGATCGCCGTAATTCCAGCCCAGGTAAGGGCTCTTCCATACGGTCAGGAGCACAAACAGCATGACGATCGCCACGCCCAGGGCGATGCAAATCCAATGAAGGATTTTTCGTCTCGTGTTTTTTCTGCGGGCAAGTTGCAGGTTGACGACCTCCAGCCTTTCAGAAAGCGCCTTGATGTCATCCGGGTTCGGCGGCTCGGCTATCATTTCCCCAAGCAGTGCGCTCACGGGGGTTTCCAGTGCTTCTGATAAGGCAATCAACAGGTCCGCATCCGGGACGGACAGACCTTTCTCCCATTTGGAAATGGTCTGCCGCACCACGTTGAGCTTGACGGCAAGCTCCTCCTGTGAAAGCCCCTTTGCCTTTCTGACAGCCCGGATGTTTTCATTGAGCATTCCAACAACCACCTTTCTTTCTCCGGTTGCCGCCATTGTATCCGGCGCGGGCCGTTGCGGCAAGCAACGCATTTTTCCATCCGGCCTGTCCGCCGCGATGCCCATACCCAATCACGCTTTTTTGCATACGAAAGGACGGCGCCTGACCCTTCGGGCGCCGTCCTCTCTGGTTGGCCTGTCCATCATCACGCGCAGCCGTCCTCGGCGAAGCGCGCCCCGTCCGGGGCGCCTCAATACAGCTTTGCGCCTGCCGGAATGTGATCGTCCACCATCAGAAGATGGAGTCTTTCTTCGCCTTCCTCGGTGTGAATTGCCGAAATCAGCATGCCACAGGAATCGATGCCCATCATCGGACGGGGAGGAAGATTGGTAATCGCAATGCAGGTTTTCCCCACCAGCTCTTCCGGCTCGTAATAGGCGTGAATCCCACTCAAAATCGTGCGGTTTTCGCCCGTGCCGTCATCCAGCGTGAATTTCAGGAGCTTTTTGGACTTGGGCACCGCCTCGCAGGCGAGCACCTTGACGGCCCTGAAATCGGACTTCGAGAACGTCTCAAAATCCACAAAGTCCTTGAAGAGAGGCTCGATTTCGACCCTGGAAAAGTCGATCTCCTCCACAGCGGCCTGCGCATCCTCCGCCGCGGCTTCCTGCGCCTTGGCGCTTCCGTCCTTCAAGGGCTTCATGGTGGGGAACAGGAGCACGTCGCGGATGGAGTCGTTGTCGGTCATGAGCATCACCATACGGTCGATGCCGAAGCCCAGGCCGCCGGTGGGGGGCATGCCGTATTCGAGGGCGTTGAGGAAGTCCTCGTCCACCTGGGCGGTCATGATGCCCTGCGCGTGGCGCAGGCGCACCTGCTCCTCGAAACGGGCCCGCTGGTCGATGGGGTCGTTGAGCTCGCTGAAAGCGTTGCCGAACTCATGGCCGTTGATGAAGAACTCAAAGCGCTCGGTGAGGTCGGGATCATCCTGCTTGCGCTTGGCCAGCGGAGAGATGTCCACCGGGTAATCGGTGACGAAGGTGGGCTGGATGAGCGTGGCTTCCACGTACTCGTCAAACAGCGCCGCCAGGCAGTCGCCGCGCTTGGCGTCCTTCTCCACATGCACGCCCATGGCGTCCAGGCAGGCGCGCGCCTCCTCGTGGGTTTTCCAGCTGGCAAAGTCCACGCCGCAGGCGTCCTTGACGGCCTGGGCCATGGTCACGCGCCTCCATGGGGCCTTGAGCTCGATCATGTGACCCTGATAGGGCACGCAGGTGGAGCCGCAGACGGTCTGGGCCACATAGGCGTAAAGCTCCTCGACCATCTCCATCACGTCGTTGTAATCGGCGTAGGCCTGATAGGTCTCCACGCTGGTAAATTCGGGGTTATGGGTGGTGTCCATGCCCTCGTTGCGGAACAGCCTGCCCACCTCATAGACCTTTTCAAAGCCGCCCACGATCAGGCGCTTGAGGTACAGCTCCGTCTCGATGCGCAAAAACATGTCGATGTCCAGCGCGTTGTGGTGGGTCTTGAAGGTGCGGGCCGCCGCGCCGATCTCCAGCGTGTGCAGAACCGGCGTGTCCACCTCCAGGAAGCCGCGGGCGTTCAAGAAGTCGCGCACGGCGTTGATGATGCGGCTGCGCTTGCGGAAGGTGTCGCGGACCTCGGGGTTGACGATCATGTCCACATAGCGCTGGCGGTAGCGAAGGTCGGGGTCCTTAAGGCCGTGGAACTTCTCCGGCAGGACCTTCAGGCTCTTGGAAAGGAGCGTGACCTGCTGCGCATGCACACTGATCTCGCCCTTCTGGGTGCGGAACACCGTGCCCTTCACGCCGATCACGTCGCCGATGTCCATGTCCTTGAAGGCGGCGTAGGCCGCCTCGCCCAGGTCGTCGCGGCGCATATACACCTGCAGGTCGCCCGCCCCATCCAGGATGTGAGCAAAGCTGGCCTTGCCCATCACGCGCTTGGAGATCATGCGCCCGGCGACGCTGACCTCCTTGCCCTCCAGCGCGTCAAATCCATGGAGGATTTCCGCGCTCTCGTGCGTGCGGTCGTAGCGGGTGATGGCGTAGGGGTCCTGTCCCGCCTGACGCAGCTTGCGCAGCTTTTCGCGGCGGATGCCCTCCTGCTCGGTCAGCTGCTGGGGTACGGCGGCCTGTGTGTCCATGAAAATCTCTCCTTTAGTATGGTTGTGCGTCACCGGCTGATCTCCAGCACCTTGAGCTTCATCACGCCGGCGGGAACCTCCACGTCGACGGTCTCGCCCTTGCGCTTGCCCAGGAGCGCCGCGCCGATGGGGCTTTCGGAGCTGATCTTCATGTTCTTGGGATCGGTCTCGTTGGCGCCCACGATGGTGAGGGTCTGGTCGATCTTCATGGTCAGGTTCTTGACCTTCACAGTGTTGCCCACGCCAATCACATCGGTGCTGACCTCGTCATCCTCCACCACCACGCAGTTGCGAAGGGTGTTTTCCATCTCAACGATCTTGGCCTCGATGCGGCTCTGCTCGTTCTTGGCCTCATCGTACTCGGCATTCTCGCTCAAATCGCCAAAGCCGCGCGCGATGGCGATCTGCTCGGAGATTTCGTTGCGCCTGACGCTGATGTAGTAATCCAGTTCCTTTTCCAGCTTCTCATACCCCTCGCGGGTAAGAATGACTTTCTTTTCCTGGTCCGCCATGGCTTTGGGTCTCCTTTCGGCGGCGTAGGCCGCCCCTTGCATTTCTGTTATGCGTGCGTCCCTTAAAATAGCACAAAGCAGCGCCGTCCGCCTGCGGTGCGGGGCGACGCTTGCGCCGGGACATAGAGTTACCAACGTATTATAGCCGCCCACAAGGCGCTTGTCAATGCCTGAAAAAAAGCAACGGCTTTCCAAAAAAAGGCGGCGGGTGCGCAGCCCGGCTTTATCGCCCCGCGTCCCCGCCGTTTCCATGATTTTCTCTGCCGCCTCCGCCGCCGTGCCGGCCCGGCTGGGCATCTTCCTCTGCGGCGGGCTCCTCTCCCGCCTCCAGCGCCTCGATCAGCTGACGGATCTCCCGCATGCTCATGCCCTGGACCTCCTGCGGCGTCAGGGCGGGATCGAGGGCCTGTGCCTCCAGAAACGCCCGATACTTACCATACGCCAGCCCGGACTCGTGTGCCAGGGCCGCCTCTTCGGGCCGGGCGGCGCAGCAGAAGGTGTTCTTCCGTCCGGCCGTGCAGCTTTCCAGCCCGGCCAGCAGCCGCTCGCACTGTCCGCCGTCCTCCCCCACCACGGTCAGGGATACCTCGCCCCCTCCGGCCACGCAGGAAGCGACGGCGGGGCTATCCAGCACCCGTTCGACGGCATCGGCGTAGGTCCGGTGCGTCAGCGAAAGCTCCCCGGCCAGCGCCCGGCCGTCCTCGTTGAGGCCCGTGACACCCACCACCCGGTCAAATCGGTTCACGCTGAGTTCAAGGGAGGGGTTGACGTCGATGCTGATGACCGACGTGGGGGTGAAGTACAGCCCGCCCATGCCGCCCAGTGCGATCATCAGGCAGGCCAGCGCGGGGATGAGCCGGCGGGGCAGGGCGCGGCGGCGGTAGCCGCGCGTTTTGCGCCGGATTGCATCGAGGGTACCGCGCTTGAGCGATTCCTCCGCATGCACGGCCCCGAAGGCTTCCTTGAGCCGCTCATTCATACGCATCGCCTCCCAGCGTTTCCCGAAGCCGCTGCCGGGCCCGCGTCAGCAGCGTATAGACCGTATGGACGTTTTTATGGAGCGCCTGACTGATCTGCGGGGCCGTCATGCCCTCGAAGTAGTGCAGGTAGACCACGTCGCGGTAGGGCTGGGGCAGCGCCAGCACCGCCTCCAGCACCTCGCGGTGCTCCGGGGCAATCCGCGCTGGCTGCTCCACCAGCTTGTCCAGCGATACCGTGCGGCTGCGAAAGAACCGGCGCAAGAGGTCCCGGCAGGCGTTGAGTGTCACGCGGATGAACCACGCCCGCTCGTGCTCCTCACTTTCAAACCGGACGGAGCTGAGGGCATATTTCAGAAACACGGTCTGAAAGATGTCCTCGGTATCCGCATGGTTTTTCAGATGAATCAGGCACAGCCGGCGAACCGTATCGGCGTGCCGCTCCATGGCCCGGTTGACCTCCTGCTCGCTGCGCATACCGCGTCCCGCTTTCCTGCTTCGTTATCTGCCCCTGCGCGCTCCGCGCCCAGCGCCGTACGCCCCGTAGCCCGCGTTGTCGCACACGCCGTCGCCGTCCGCGTCCACATAGCCGCGGCCCGCGCCATACATCCCGCAGCCCATGCCCGCGTTGTCGCACACGCCGTCGCCGTCCGCGTCCACATAGCCGCGGCCCGCGCCATACATCCCGCAGCCTGTGCCCGCGTTGTCGCACACACCGTCGCCGTCCGCGTCCACGTAGCCGCGGCCATACGCCGCCAGCGCGCCCGTTGCGCCCATGCATAGGACCGCCGCCACCAAAATCGCCATGATTCGTTTCTTCATCAGGTTTCGCCTCCCATTGATCGCTCGTCGTTTCCGACGGCGCCTTCAATACGTCTGACAGGAGGCAATCCACTCACCGGATGCAAAAAAACTTCAAGGCCTGCTCCTACCGCTCCGGCCCGGCCATGGCACGCAGCTTGTCGTTGAGCTTGCGATATACCCGCGCGCAGAACCACGGCTCGGTGGGCGCCGTCTCGCTCTCCTCCAAAGTAAACCAGCGCACGCCGCTGTTTTCGTCGGGTTTGATGGTCAGCGCCTCTCCCTCGTCGGCCTCCAGCAGATAGGTCACGTTCAGGTGCAGATGGGACGATACATAGGCCCCACGCTTTTCATGCCCGTCCACGGTCAGCGCCTCCAGGCTGAAGATATTTTCCGAGACCGGACGCGCCGAGCGGATACCGCTTTCCTCGCGTGCCTCGCGCAGGGCCACGGCCAAAAGGTCGCTCTCACCGTCGGCATGCCCGCCCAGCCAGGACCAGGAGTGATAGATGTTGTGATAGGCCATCAAAACCCGCGTGCGCGCGGGATTGACAATCCAGGCCGAAGCCGTGAAATGCGCCAGCGCGTTCTGCCGGGTCAAAACCTCCGGCTCACGGCGCAGGCAGTCCAGCAAAAGCACGCGGTCGCGCGCCTCCTGCTCGTTATAGGGAATGTAGGCGGACAGCTGCTCCATCAGCGTCATGGCGGGGGACCTCCTTCGGCGCTTTCTACCAGGATGCTTCATTATAGCACGATGTGCAGGTCGCGGCAAACCGTCCTTTTTCCCCTCAGATAGTAAGGTGCCTTTTTCCCCGCAAAAATCTTGAAAAGCGGCGCGGCATGCTGTATAATGAAAGTTGCGAATGAAATTCCATATTGGAGGGATATTCGGATGAAACATATCAAGCCCATCTCTCAGCCCTGCCTGCGTCAGTCCCTGGCCCACGGCGGCTGCGGCGAGTGCCAGAGCTCCTGCCAGAGCGCCTGCAAGACCAGCTGCACCGTCGCCAACCAGAGCTGCGCCAACAAGGACAGCCAGGTTCTGGCCGGCCGCGAGGGCAAGGTCAACCATTCCTTCGGCAAGTAAGCCCATGGCCCCATCGCCGCATCGCCCGGTGCGATGCGGCGTTTTTTTGATGTGATTCCCATCCGTCAGGAGGATTTGTTTTCATGATTCATCTCTTTGAAGCCCTGGGCCGGAAAATGGCGCTGGACGTGGGCAGCGGCGCGGTCATGGCGCTGGACGACATCGCCTACGACGCGCTTTCCCTGCTTTTGGAGGACCGAAATGCGGATATCGTCGCGCGCCTTGCGGAAAAATACCCCCGCGAGGAAGCGGAGGAAACCGTCTCCGAGCTTCGCCAGCTCATCGACGAGGGGTATCTGGACACGCCCGACGACTACTCCGACGTAAAGCCCGCCGACAGCGGCGTGGTCAAGGCCATGTGCCTGCACGCCGCGCACGACTGCAACCTGCGCTGCAAGTACTGCTTTGCGGACACCGGCGAATACCACATGCACAGCCGCTGCCTGCTCAGCGCCGAGACGGGCAAGAAGGCGCTGGACTGGCTGGTGGCCCACAGCGGAGGGCGCAAAAACCTGGAGGTGGACTTCTTCGGCGGCGAGCCGCTGATGAACTTCCCCGTCATCAGGGAGGTCGTGGCCTACGGCCGCGAGCTGGAGAAGCGCCACGGCAAGGTGTTCAAGTTCACCACCACCACCAACGCCGTGCTTATGAACGACGAGATCGTGGACTTCCTCAACCGCGAGATGGACAACGTCGTCATCTCCATCGACGGGCGGCCGGAGGTGCACGACCGCATGCGCCCCACCCCCAACGGCAAGGGCAGCTATGACCTCATCATCGAGAAGGCGAAGGAATTCGCCCGGCGGCGCGGCCAGCAGCGCTACTACCTGCGCGGCACCTTCACCCGCTACAATCTGGACTTTGCTAACGACGTGCTGCACCTGGCGGACCAGGGCTTTGAGCAGCTCTCCATCGAGCCGGTCGTCACCGACGAAAGCCACGACTATGCCATCCGCGAAAGCGACCTGCCCCGCGTGTTCGAGGAATACGAGCGTCTGGGCCGCGAATATGTGATCCGCCGCCGCAATCCGGACAAGTGGTTCAGCTTCTTTCATTTCATGGTGGACCTCACCGGCGGCCCCTGCCTTCGCAAGCGCCTGACCGGCTGCGGCGCGGGCAACGAATACGTGGCCGTCACCGCGGACGGCGATATCTACCCCTGCCACCAGTTTGTGGGCCGCGAGGGCATGCGCATGGGCTCGGTGCTGGACGGCACCTTTGACACCGCCATGCAGCGGCGCTTCCAGCAAAACACGGTGCTCACCAAGGAAAAATGCTCCCAGTGCTGGGCGCGCTTCTATTGTAGCGGGGGATGTCAGGCCAACGCCCACGCCTTCAACGGCGACATCTCCAAGCCCTACGAAATGGAGTGCAAGCTGGAGCAAAAGCGTCTGGAGTGCGCCATGGCCATCCAGGCCATCGAGCGGGAAAACGCCTGACCGCGCGCTCTTCCTCTCGCGCCAAATATGAACGCGCACGCCATGCGGCTTTCCAAATTTACAAAAGTATTTTCATGGCTCGTTCATGATAAGGTCAAAAATGCCCGCTATAATAAGCGCGTAGTAAGGAGGGACGCTACATGAAGACCAACAACAATCATTCCGGAAAGAATTTCTACGCTTTTACCTCGGCGGCGCTCGCCCTTATGCTGATGGTCGTCGCCTCGGTCGCCCTGTTCAACCATGACAGCACCGCGGGGGCGGAGGCCGTCACGCTCACCGAAAACGCTACCGTCGTCACCAGCCCCTTTACCGAGGCCGTCGAAAAGGTGCGCGGCAGCGTCGTGGGCGTCAACAACTACACCACCTACCGCTCCAGCTACTACGGCTTCGGCTTTGGCTATGGCCGCGACGACTACGCGGACTCCAGCCGTGAGGTGCTCCAGGGCAGCGGCAGCGGCGTGGTCGTGGCGGATGGCTATGTGCTGACCAACTACCACGTGGTCGAGGACGCCACCACCCTTGAAGTAGCCAGCGGCGACAAGGTGTACGCCGCCGAGCTCAAGGGCACCGACGAAGCCAAGGACATCGCCGTACTCTACGTGGAGGACCTGGACATCGAGCCCGTGGTCCTGGGCGACAGCGACCAGCTGTCCGTGGGTGACTGGGCCATCTGCATCGGCAACCCGCTCAGCTTCACCGGCACCACCACCGTGGGCGTGATCTCCGCGCTCAACCGCGAGGTCACCAGCAGCGCCACCGACGCCTATGGCAAGCGCGCCGTCAACACCATGATCCAGACTGACGCGGCCATCAACGCCGGCAACAGCGGCGGCGGCATGTTCAACGTCGCGGGCGAGCTCATCGGCATCCCCAGCATGAAGTACACCGGCTCGATGTTCAGCGGCGCCACCGTTGAGGGCATCGGCATGGCCATCCCGATCAATGAGGCCAAGGATCTGATCAATGACGTGCTCGCCGGCAACGGCAATGTGGAAAGCTCCGCTTCCAGCTCCAGCCAGAGCAGCGCCAGCATCTCCACCGGCGACAAGCCCCGCATCGGCGTGACTGTCAGCAACCTCAACCCCAACAGCTATGCCGTGGCCTATAACCTCATCCCCACCGGCGCCTATGTGCAGGACGTGGAGAGCGGCTCTCCGGCTGAAAAGGCCGGCGTGCAGGTGGCCGATATCGTGGTCGAGGTGGACGGCACCCGCGTCTCCAGCATGGAGGAGATGACCGCCATCCTGCAGAGCAAGCAGGCAGGCGACACCGCAACCCTGAAGGTCTACCGCGTGGAGGGCGGCCTGGACAGCTATGAGGACCAGACCTCTATCCCCGACGGCGAGTACATCGACCTGACCGTGGAGCTAGCGATGCTGGACGCCGCGGCGCAGTAAATCCAACATCCCACCCAAACGGGGACCGGAGCGATCCGGTCCCTTTTTTTGCATAAACAATGAGGGGCGCATGCTCTGCGCCCCTCATGCTCGTTGTACGGGGAGTTTGCGCCCCTTGGCGCAAGCATCTCGTAAGCTACTGTCGGAAAAGTTCACCTGCGGGAATCTTCTCCGCCATTTTTTATCGGAAGTACGCCACGCCGCCCTCGAAGATGGGCTGGAAGCGGTCGCCCTCCACATTCTTGTACAGATCATGGCCCGCGCGCTCGGTGTGACCCATCTTGCCCAGCACCCGCCCGTCGGGACTGGTGATGCCCTCGATGGCCATGGCGCTGCCGTTGGGGTTGAAGCGCAGGTCCATGGTGGGGTCGCCGTCCAGATCGACGTACTGCGTGGCGATCTGCCCCTTGAGCTTGAGCCGCTCCAGCACTCCGTTCACCGCCACGAAGCGCCCCTCGCCGTGGGAGATGGCCACGGTGTGGATGTCGCCCGGACGGGTCTTTTGCAGCCAGGGGCTCATGTTGCTGGCCACGCGGGTGCGCACCAGCATGCTCTGGTGACGGCCGATGGTGTTAAAGGTCAGTGTGGGGCAGGCCTCGTTGATGTTGACGATCTCGCCGTAGGGCACCAGTCCCAGCTTGATGAGCGCCTGGAACCCGTTGCAGATGCCCAGCATCAGGCCGTCGCGGGTTTTGAGCAGCTCATGGACTGCGTCCTTCATGCGCGGGCTTCGGAAGAAGGCGTTGATGAACTTGGCGCTGCCGTCGGGCTCGTCGCCGCCGGAGAAGCCGCCGGGCAGGACGATCATCTGGCTTTCGCCGATCATGCGCGCCGCCGCCTCGATGCTCTCGGTAATGGCCGCAGGGGTGAGGTTGTTGATAACCAGCACGCGCGGCTCCGCCCCGGCGCGGATGAGGGCGCGGGCGGTATCCACCTCGCAGTTGGTGCCGGGGAAGGCGGGGATGAAGGCCACGGGTCGCTGGTTGAGAACGTTGGGCATGGGCCAGCGCTTGGCCGCGAAGGTGACGGCGGGCAGCTTTTCGCCCTCGCCGCGCCAGGGGAACACCTTGTCCAGCTTACCTTCGTAAATTTCCTCAACGGGCAGAAGGTCCACGCGCTCGCCCGCGTATTCCAGCACGTAATCCGCAAGCGTCTCGCCCACGGTTTCGCCCAGCGTCTCGCCGGGGGCCATCTCCAGAAGCACCGCGCCGAAGTCCTGCGCAAAGGGCTCTTCGACGTTTTCGATGCGCGCGCCGATGCGGTTGCCCAGCGCCATCTTCAGCGCCGCCTCCGCCACGCCGCCCAGGCCCAACGCCCAGGCGGAGAGCACCTTGCCTGCGCGAATCGCCTCGTAGAGCGCGTCCAGGTTGCGCCTCACGCCCATGGCGTCAAAGGCGCGGGCGCGCAGCAGGCACAGTGTGTGCCCCGCGGCCTTGAACTCCGGCGAGATGACCTCGCCGCTCACGCCCGGCGCAATGGCGAAGCTCACCAGCGTGGGCGGCACGTCGAGGGTTTCAAAGGTGCCGCTCATGGAGTCCTTGCCGCCGATGGCCGCCACGCCGAAGTCCATCTGCGCGTCCAGCGCGCCAAGCAGCGCCGCCAACGGCTTGCCCCAGCGCGCCGGGTCGCCGGTCATGCGCTCGAAATACTCCTGGTACGTCAGATATGCCCTGCGCGTGTCAAAGCCCGCCGCGCCCAGCTTCATCAGGCTCTCCACCACGCTCAGGTACGCGCCCTCGTAGGGGCTCTGCGCCATCACCTGCGGATGGAAGCCGTAGCTCATGCCGCTGACGGTGGTGGTTTCGCCCTCGGTCACGGGGAGCTTGGCCACCATGGTCTGGATGGGGGTCATCTGGTAGCGGCCGCCGAAGGGCATGAGCACCGTGCCCGCGCCGATGGTGGAGTCGAAGCGCTCGCTCAAGCCCTTCTTGCAGCAGATGTTCAGATCCCCGGCCATGCTCCGGAGCTTTTCGGGGAAAGTTTCGCCCGCGAACGTCACCGGGGCCACCTTCGCGTCCGTGACCAGCGCGCGGGCATGCTTCTCCGCGCCGTTGGAGTTCAGGAATTCGCGGCTGATATCCACGATGGTGTGGCCCTTCCACGTCATCCTCAGGCGCGGCTCCTCGGTGACCTCGGCCACCACGGTGGCTTCGAGGTTTTCGGCGTTGGCGTACCCGATAAAGGTTTCGGCGTCCTCCGCCGCGACCACCACCGCCATGCGCTCCTGGCTCTCGGAAATGGCCAGCTCCGTGCCGTCCAGGCCCTCGTACTTGCGGGGCACGCGGTCGAGGTCAATGTTCAGACCATCGGCCAGCTCGCCGATGGCCACGCTCACGCCGCCTGCGCCAAAGTCGTTGCAGCGCTTGATCAGCCGCGTCACCTTGCGCTGGCGGAAGAGGCGCTGGAGCTTGCGCTCCACGACGGGATTGCCCTTTTGCACCTCGGCGCCGCAGGTTTCCAGGCTCTCCACCTTGTGCACCTTGGAGCTGCCCGTCGCGCCGCCGCAGCCGTCGCGGCCGGTGCGCCCGCCCAAGAGGATGATTACGTCGCCGGGCTGCGGCTGCTCGCGGCGCACGTTGCGCTCCGGAGCCGCGCCCACCACCGCGCCGATCTCCAGGCGCTTGGCCGCGTAGCCGGGATGGTACATCTCGTCCACCAGCCCGGTCGCCAGACCGATCTGGTTGCCGTAGGCGCTGTAGCCCTGCGCAGCGGTGGTGACGAGCTTTCGCTGGGGGAGCTTGCCCGGCATGGTGTCCGCCACGGGCACCAGCGGGTCCGCCGCGCCGGTCACGCGCATGGCCTGGTAAACGTAGGTGCGTCCCGACAGCGGGTCGCGGATAGCGCCGCCGATGCAGGTGGCCGCGCCGCCGAAGGGTTCAATCTCGGTGGGATGGTTGTGCGTCTCGTTTTTGAACATGAGCAGCCACGGTTCCTTGCGCCCGGCCACGTCCACGTCGATCTTGATGGAGCAGGCGTTGATCTCCTCGCTCTCGTCCAGGTTGCTTAGCTTCCCCTGCGCCTTGAGGGCCTTTGCGCCGATGGTGGCCACGTCCATGAGGTTCATGGGCTTGGGTCCGCCCTCGCGGCCCGCGTACACGGTCTGCCGCAGCGACAGATAGCGCTTGAAGGCGGCCTCCACGGCGGGCTTTTCGATCTTCACGTCGTCCAGCGTGGTCAAAAAGGTCGTATGGCGGCAGTGATCGCTCCAGTAGGTGTCGATCATGCGGATCTCGGTGATGGTGGGGTCGCGCTGCTCGCTGCGGAAATACGCCTGACAGAAGGCCAGGTCGTCGCGGTCCATGGCCAGGCCGTACTTTTGCACAAAGGCGGCGATTTCCTCGCCGTCCAGCGCATTGAAACCCTCCAGCGTCTCGACGGTTTCGGGCGCGTCGTACTGCTGGCGCAGCGTCTCCTTTTCGGCAAGGTCGGCCTCGCGGCTCTCCACGGGGTTGATGAGGTGGCGGCGGATGCGGTCCAGCTCCTCGGACGTGGGCGCGCCGGTGAAGAGATACACGCGCGCCGTGCGCACGGTGGGCCGCTCGCCCTGGCTGACCAGCTGGATGCACTCCTCGCAGCTGGCCGCCCGCGCGTCAAACTGGCCCGGCAGGTATTCGACGGCGATCACCGCGTCCGCGCCCTCGGGCAGGCGTTCGTAGGTCACGTCCACGGGCGGCTCGGAAAAGACCACCGGCATGCAGCGATCAAACAGCGCCCGCTCGATCCCCTCGACGTCGTAGCGGCCCAGCACGCGCACGCCCGTCACGCTCTTGATGAGCAGAATGTGCCGGATCTCCTTCAAAAGGCCCTGCGCCTCCACGGCGTATTCGGGCGATTTTTCCACATATACGCGGTAAACAGCCATGTTCATTCTCCTTTGCGTGTCAGCCGAGCGCCTTGAGGGCGCGCGCACCGATGTCCTCGCGGCGATGCAGGCCGTCAAAATGGATGCGGTCCGCGGCCTCGTAGGCGAACCGGATGGCCGCAGGCAGGTCGTCCGCCACGGCGGTCACGCCCAGCACGCGCCCGCCGGAGGTGACCAGCGTGCCGTCCTCCAGCGCCCTGGTGCCCGCGTGATAGACGCGGGCGGTTTTCTCCGCCTCCGCAAGCCCCGCGATGGGCTTGCCGGTTTCGTACTTTTCGGGATAGCCGCCGCTGGCGAGCACCACGCAGCAGCTCGCGCCGTCGCGGAAACGCACGTCCGCCTGCGCAAGCGTGCCCTCCGTGGTGGCCCGCATGGCGGCAAACAGGTCGCTTTCCATGAGCGGCAGCACCGCCTGCGTCTCGGGGTCCCCGAAGCGGCAGTTGTACTCGATCACCTTCGGGCCGTCCTTGGTGATCATCAGCCCGAAGTACAGGCACCCGCGGAAGGGGCAACCCTCCGCGCGCATGGCGGCCAGCGTGGGCAAAAAGATCTCCTCCATGCAGCGCGCGGCCACCTCGGGGGTGTAATAGGGGTTGGGCGCGATCACACCCATGCCGCCGGTGTTGAGGCCCCTGTCGCCGTCCAGCGCGCGCTTGTGGTCCATGCTGGCGGCCATGGGGCGGATAGCCGTGCCGTCGGTGAAGCACAAAACGCTCACCTCCGGCCCCTCCAGAAACTCCTCCACCACCACGCGGCTGCCGGAAGCGCCGAACTTGCCGTGCTGCATCATCTCGGTCACGGCTTCCCCGGCCTGCGCGTTCGTCTCGCAGATGAGCACGCCCTTGCCCAGCGCCAGCCCGTCGGCCTTGACCACGACGGGGCACGGAGCCGTGCGCACGTAGGCAAGCGCCGCCTCCACGTCGTCAAAGGTCTCATAGCGCGCGGTGGGGATGCCGTAACGGCGCATCAGGTCCTTGGCAAAGACCTTGCTGCCCTCGATGCGGGCCGCTGCCCTGTCGGGACCAAAGGCGGGAATGCCGCGCGCCGCCAGCAGGTCCACCAGCCCCAGGCACAGCGGGTCGTCCGGGGTGACGACCACATAATCCATCTTTTCCGCGGCGGCCCAGTCCGCGATGGCCTCCACGTCCGTGGCCTTGATGGGCAAGCAGACGGCGTCCCGCGCGATGCCGCCGTTGCCCGGCGCGCAGTAGAGCGCGGTGACGTCCTTGCTTTCCTTGAGCTTCTGGACGATGGCGTGCTCGCGCCCGCCGCCGCCCACGACCAGTACCTTCATGCCAAAGCCCTCCGAATCAATGATGGAACAGGCGAAGCCCCGTAAACGCCATGGCGATGCCGTAGCGGTTGCAGGCCTCGATCACCAGATCGTCGCGGATGGAGCCGCCCGGCTCGGCGATGTAGCGCACGCCGCTGCGGGCCGCGCGGTCGATGTTGTCGGGGAAGGGGAAGAAAGCGTCGCTGCCCAGCGAAACGTCGGTGAGTTTCGCAAGCCACGCGCGCTTTTCCTCGGGGGTGAGGATCTCGGGCTTTTCGGTAAAGAGCGTCTGCCAGATGCCGTCAGCCAGCACATCGTCCCACTCATCGCTGATGTAGCGGTCGATGGCGTTGTCGCGGTCGGGGTTTTTGAGCGTGGGAAGGAAGGGCAGGGACAGCGTCTTTTCATGCTGACGCAGCCACCAGTTGTTGGCCTTGTCGCCCGCCAGGCGCGTGCAGTGCTCTGCTGGCCCGCGCCGATGCCGATGCACTGGCCGTCCTTGACGTAGCACACGGAGTTGGACTGGGTGTACTTGAGGGCGATCATGGCAATCGCCAGGTCGCGCTTGGCAAAGCCGGGCAGATCCTTATTTTCGGTGACGACATTGGCAAAGAAATCGTCGCCGATGACCAGCTCGTTGCGCTCCTGCTCGAAGGTGATGCCGAACACGTCCTTCTGCTCCAGCTTCCTGGGCTCGTAGGCGGGGTCGATCTCGACGATGTTGTAGTTGCCCTTGCGCTTGGATTTGAGGATTTCGAGGGCTTCCGGCTCATAGCCGGGGGCGATCACGCCGTCGGACACCTCGGGCTTGATGAGCTTTGCGGTGGAGACGTCGCACACGTCGGACAGGGAGATCCAGTCGCCGAAGCTGGACATGCGGTCCGCGCCGCGGGCGCGCGCGTAGGCGCAGGCCAGAGGCGAAAGCTCCGCGTCGGGGGCGATGAAGTAGATGCGCCGGAGCACGTCCGAAAGCGGCAGGCCCACGGCCGCGCCGGCGGGGCTGACGTGCTTGAAGCTGGCGGCGGCGGGCAGACCCGTGGCGCGCTTCAGCTCACGCACCAGCTGCCAGCCGTTAAAGGCGTCCAGAAAGTTGATATAGCCCGGCCGGCCACCGAGCACCCGGATGGGCAGCTCGCCGTCCTTCATGAAGATGCGCGCGGGCTTCTGGTTGGGGTTGCAGCCGTATTTCAGTTCCAGCTCGTTCATTTGGTTTCATCCTCCCCGCCGTGCTTGTTGATGATGACCTCGTCCCCGTCCACGCATACGTAGAGCGACACGCGGTTGTCCTCGTCCAGCGCGTCCCACAGCGCCTGCGCCAGCGCAGGGGCGTCCAGGTCCGGCACCTGCGCCGCGACCGGCTCGCCGTGGTAGCTGGGCAGCGGGGAGCCGAAGCCCTCATAGGTGCTGATGAAATGGCCCACGCCGGGCGTGGCCGCGTCATAGGTGTAGAAGAAGCGCTCGCAGCAGTCCGGGTTTCCGCCCTGCGCCCTCAGAATGGAAAGCAGATGGCTCCCGCAGGGCTGCATCAGGCCGGACACGCGCGGCGTCCAGTTGGGCTCGTCCGGCTCGAAGGTGCGCGAGCACAGCGCCTCCAGCCAGCCCTTGTCCTGCGCAAGGAAATCGCGCACGGTGTCGGTCTGGTCGCCGTTGGTCACGATCAGCGTCCCGTCCGCCATACGCCTGACGGGATGGTAGATGATCAGGCTCGGGTCGGTCATCTTGCTTTCGTCCCACGCGCGGGTACGGATGCCATCATCGGTCTTTTCAAAGACGCGGTTGCGGCTGTTTTCGCTCCGGCCCATGATGAAATAGGCGCACACGGCCTTTCCGCCGGGCGTCGCGCCCAGCAGAATGCCGCGTCCCGGATAGGGGCGTTCTTTCAGATAAGTAAGCAGATCGGTCATGCGTTTTCGCTCCCTTCCAGCCTTTTTGCCAGCTTTTCGGTCTCCTGGGGCAGGAGCAGCCACTCGGCCTGCTCCATCACGCGGCGCTGCAGCGTTTCGGGCGTGTCGCCGGGGAGCACCTCCACGGCCTTCTGCGCCAGAATCGGCCCGCCGTCGGGAATCTCGTTGACGAGGTGCACGGTCGCGCCCGTCACCTTCACCCCGCGAGAGAGCGCCGCGCGGTGCACGCGTAGCCCGTAGTACCCCTCGCCGCAGAAGGCGGGGATGAGGCTGGGATGCACATTCAGAATGCGGCCCTCATAGGCGCGGATCACGCACGCGTCCAGAATGAGCATAAAGCCCGCCAGCACCACCATGCCCACATCATGGGCGCGCAGGAGCGCGACCAGCCGCTCGCCGTAGGCGGCGGGCGTCTCGCCGCCTTCGCGCGAAAGCACCGCGGTTTCCACGCCTGCGTTTTGCGCGCGGGTCAGGGCGTAGGCGCCCTCCTTGCTGCTCACCACCAGCGTGATGCGGCCGCTCCTCAGCGCTCCCGCCGCCTGCGCGTCCAGAAGCGCCTGCAAATTGGTCCCGCCGCCGCTCACCAATACCGCGATGTTCAGCATAGCTCGATCCCGCCTTCGCCGCGCGCGATCTCGCCCAGCGCGTAGGCGCCATCCTCGCCCGCGTCCGCCAGGCTGTCCAGCGCCAGATCGACGTCCTCCGCCGCAACCGTCAGGCACATGCCCACGCCCATGTTGAAGGTGTTGAACATGTCGCGCTCGGGGATGCCGCCCTCGCGGGCGATGATGTCAAAGATGGGCGGCACCTTAACGGCGCTGCGCTCGATGCGGGCCTCCATGCCCTCCGCCAGCGAGCGCGGGATGTTCTCATAGAAGCCGCCGCCGGTGATGTGGCTGACGGAGCGGATGCGCACCCCGGCCTCCAGCAGCGCCAGCACGGGTTTGACATAGATGCGGGTAGGGGTGAGCAGCGTTTCGCCCAGCGTCTGGGAAAGGTCGTCGTAGCGGCGGTCCAGGCCGCCCTTTTCCACCTGAAAGACCTTGCGCACCAGCGAAAAGCCGTTGGAATGCACGCCGCTGGAGGGCAGGGCGATGAGCACGTCGCCCTCCTGCATGGTGTTCTTGTCGAGGATCTTGCTCTTGTCCACCACGCCCACGCTGAAACCCGCCAGGTCGTACTCGTCCTCCGGGTAGAAACCGGGCATCTCGGCGGTTTCGCCGCCGACCAGCGCGCAGCCCGCCTGCACGCAGCCCTCGGCCACGCCGCCCACGATCTGCGCCACGCGCTCGGGCACGTTCTTGCCCACGGCCACGTAGTCCAGGAAGAACTGGGGCTTTGCGCCGCAGCAGACGATGTCGTTGACACACATGGCCACGCAGTCGATGCCCACGGTGTCGTGCTTGTCCATCAGAAAGGCCAGCTTGAGCTTGGTGCCCACGCCGTCGGTCCCGCTGACCAGCACCGGGCGCTGGATGCCCTTCATGTCCAGCTCAAACAGCCCGCCGAAGCCGCCGATACCCTCCAGCACGCCGGGAATCATGGTGCGGGCCACGTGCTTTTTCATCAGCTCCACGGCGCGGTAGCCGGCGGTGATGTCCACGCCGGCGGCCTTGTAGCTTGCGCTCTCGCTCTTCATAGGCTTCCTTCCTCCGTCTGTTGGCGCTCGGTGAGGCTCCGCTCAAACTTGAGCTTGGCGGTGTCGCGGGGCGGGTCCACGGGATAGTTTCCGGTGAAGCAGCCCTCGCAGAAGCCGCAGGTGGAATGGTCGGCCAGCTTGGGCAGGTGCTCGACATTCAAAAAGCCCAGGCTGTCCACGCCGATGATCCTGGCGATCTCCTCCACGCTGTGGTGCGCGGCGATGAGGTTGTCGGTGGAGTCGATGTCGGTGCCGAAGTAGCACGGGAAGCGGAAGGGCGGGGCGGTCAGGCGCATGTGCACCTCGGTGGCCCCGGCCTCGCGCAGGAGGCTGACGATATGGGCGGAGGTAGTGCCGCGCACGATGGAATCGTCGATGAGCACCACGCGCTTGCCCTCCACGGTGGATCTGACGGCGTTGAGCTTGATGCGCACGCTGTTTTGCCGCTGCTTCTGGGTGGGCTGGATGAAGGTGCGGCCGATGTACTTGTTTTTGATGAAGCCGATGCCGTAGGGAATGCCGCTCTGGCGGGCGTAGCCGATGGCGGCGTCGATGCCGCTGTCGGGCACGCCGATGACCACGTCGGCCTGCACAGGATGGTCCAGCGCCAGGAACGCGCCCGCGCGCAGGCGCGCCACGTGCACGCTGCTGCCGTCCACCACGCTGTCGGGGCGGGCGAAGTAGATGAACTCAAAAACGCACAGGGAGCTGTCGCATTTGCGGGCACATTTGAGGCTTTTGACGCCCTCGGCGGAGACGACCACGGTTTCGCCCGGCTCGATGTCGCGCACGAAGGTCGCGCCCACCGCGTCCAGCGCGCAGCTTTCGCTGGCAAAGACCACGTCGCCGTCCAGATCGCCCATGCACAGGGGGTGGAAGCCGTGCGGGTCGCGCGCGGCGATGAGCTTCTGCGGGCTCATGATCACCAGCGAATACGCGCCTTCGATGCGCTCCATGGCGCGCAGCACGGCCTGCTCGATGCTGTCGCACTGGAGCCGCTCCTGCGTGATAATATAAGCGATCACCTCGGTGTCGCTGGTGGTGTGGAAGATCGCGCCCTTGAGTTCCAGTTCTTCGCGCAGCTCGCGGGCGTTGACGAGGTTGCCGTTATGGCACAGGGCCAAACCGCCCTTGAGGTGGTTGACGAGCATGGGCTGGGCGTTGCCGCGGTTCTGGGTGCCGGTGGTGCCGTAGCGGCAGTGGCCCACGGCCATGCTGCCCTCGTGCAGCTTTTCCAGCACGTCGCGGGTAAAGACCTCGTTCACCAGGCCAACGTCCTTGTAGCAGTCGATCACACCGTCGTTGTTGACGGCGATGCCGCAGCTCTCCTGCCCGCGGTGCTGCAGGGCGTAGAGGGCGTGGTAGGCGGCGGGCACCACGCCGGTTTTTCCATCCTTGAGGTAGATGCCGAATACGCCGCACTCCTCGTGCAGCTTGTCAAACGCGTGCATGCTCATTCTCCCATCAGGCGCTTCATGATTTCGTGGTAGGCGTCCTCCACGCCGCCCAGGTCGCGGCGGAAGCGGTCCTTATCCAGCTTCTCATGGGTCACGCTGTCCCAGAAGCGGCAGGTATCGGGGCTGATCTCATCGGCCAGCACGATGGTGCCGTCGGCCGTCTTGCCAAACTCCAGCTTGAAGTCGATCAGCTCGATGTTCAGGTCCTTGAGGTAGGCGGTGAGCACGTCGTTGACCTTGAGGCTGTAGCGGCAGATGAGGTCCATTTCCTCCTCCGTGGCCCAGCCCATGGCGGCGATGTGATAGCTGTTGACCATGGGGTCGCCCAGCTCGTCGTCCTTGTAGCAGAACTCCAGCACGGTCTTGCCCAGCTTCGTGCCCTCCGGCAGGCCCAGGCGCTTGGACAGGCTTCCGGCGGCGATGTTGCGCACGATCACCTCAAGGGGCACGATGCTCACGCGCTTGACCAGCGTTTCACGGTCGGACAGCTCCTCCACAAAGTGCGTGGGCACGCCTTCCTTTTCCAGGAGCTTCATCAGGTGGTTGGTCACGCGGTTGTTGATGGCGCCCTTGCCGGCGATGGTGCCCTTCTTCAGGCCGTTGAAGGCGGTGGCGTCGTCCTTGTAGTCCACGAGCACCAGGCCCGGATCGTCGGTCGCAAATACCTTTTTGGCCTTGCCTTCGTACATCTGCTCCATCTTTTTCATGGGAATTGCCTCCTCAAAAATCAAACATCGGATTCTGTCAAACGTTCAGGGCCGCGTCCTTGGCAAGGACGGCCGCTTCCATGTCCCTGCGCATCGCTTCAAGGGTCCCGGCGAGGGTCTCGTCGCTGGTGGCCAGAATCTGCGCGGCCAAAAGCGCCGCGTTTTCCGAGCCGTTGATGGCGACCGTCGCCACGGGGATGCCGCCGGGCATCTGCACGGTGGAGAGAAGCGCGTCCAGCCCATCCAGCGCGCTGGCCTTCACGGGAATGCCGATCACCGGCAGCACCGTGCGCGCCGCCAGCGCGCCCGCCAGGTGCGCCGCCTTGCCCGCCGCCGCGATGATCACGCCGAAGCCCTTTTCGCGGGCCGATGCGGCGAAGGCTCCCGCCGCGTCCGGGGTGCGGTGTGCGGAGTAGACGTGTGCCTCATAGGGAATGTTCAGTTTCCGAAGGGTCTGAAAGCAGCCTTCCAAAACGGGAAGGTCGCTGTCCGATCCCATGATGACCGCCACTTTTTTCAAAAGAACCAGCCTCCCTTTTGACCAAATGCTCCATTCCCATGCAAGAAAGAAGCAGCCTCCCCACGCGGTGCGCGTGCGGGGCTGCATTCAGGGCATAAGGATGGCGTTTTTCCAGGGGGGAACCGCAAAGCCGGCGACAGGCAGCGGTACAGCGCAGCGGACGCATGGCGGCAAGGGTCCCTCCTTTCCGAACGATGCGGCTATTTTATACGAAATTGAGCGTATTGTCAACAGCATTCCCGAACGTTTTTAATTTAACAACAGAAAACGTTAGATATTTTGTCTGCTTGCCGAGCCGCCGGGCCTGTGGTATCATGGTCCCATTCCATTCCAAAGAAAGGCGCGCAAACGCGCGCCCGAAGCGAAGGGGGCCATGTTATGTCCGCCGGGGAACGCCGGGGCCATCTGCTGGCGCTGTTTACCATCGTGGTGTGGGGCACCACGTTTTTGTCCACGTCGGTGCTGCTGCGCGACTTTGCGCCGCTGGAGATCCTTATCCTCCGCATGGGGCTGGGCATCGCAGCGCTGACCGTGGCGCGCCCCCGGCGGCTGCATCTGAAAAGCCGCCGCCATGAGTGGCTCTTCGCCGGGGCGGGGCTGACGGGCGTATCCCTGTATTTTCTACTGGAAAACTATGCGCTCACCTTCACCTATTCGGCCAATTGCAGCGTGATCATCTCCACCGCGCCGTTCTTCGTGGCCATTGCGGTGCGGCTGTTTCTGGGCGGCGCGCCGATGGGCCGCAGCTTCTACGCAGGCTTTGCGGTGGCCATTGCCGGCATCGCACTGCTTTCCTTCAGCGGGCAGACGCTCAACCTCAACCCCTTGGGCGACCTTCTGTGCCTGCTGGCCGCCGTGTGCTGGGGCGGGTACAGCGTGTTCCTCAAAAAGATCGAAACCTATGGCTACGACACACTCCTGGTCACGCGCCGCATCTTTCTCTACGGCCTGTTGTTTCTGCTGCCCGCGTTGCCCTTTACGCCGGTCCATTTCGATGCGCAGGCGCTGCTCAGGCCCGTCAATCTCCTAAACCTGCTCTACCTGGGCCTGTGTGCCAGCGCCCTGTGCTTCGTCACCTGGAACGTGGCAGTCAGCCGGCTGGGCCCGGTGCGCACCAGCGTCTACATCTACCTCTCCCCCGTGGTGACAATCGTGGCGTCCTGGCTGCTTTTGGGCGACCCCGTGCTGCCATGGCGCTGCTGGGCGCGGCGCTGACGCTGGTGGGGCTGGTGCTGTCTCAGCGCCCCCGCGCCTGAAAGGAACGTGCCGCCATGAAACACATCGAATGGAAAGCGCCGCTGCTGCTGTGGGTGGTGTTTGAAGGGATTGCCGCCACCCTGTGGCTTGTGCTCCACAATCCGTTTTATCTGATGAATTTTTCCTATATTGGGACCGGCCTGGCCCTGGGCGTCCTGCTGTATCTGAACAGGCGGCCCGCAGCCCGCAATGTCACGCAATGGATCATCGGGATGTACATGCTGGTTTATCTGGGGCTGATGAAAGGCGAAAACATGCAGCTGGAGGGGTTTTGGTACTATCTGTTTCAAGGCTTGTTTGAAGCGGCTGTCATCCATTACCTGATTTTCGGGCGGGGCTGGTGCGGGTATGCCTGCTGGACCGCCATGGTGCTGGACCTGCTGCCCTACAAAACCCGATGCGCCCCGCGCAGGCGGTGGACCTGGATGCGGTACGCGCTTTTTGTGCTGTCGCTTTTATTTGTGACGGCGCTGGTTGCTTTCCGCGTCCAGCCGCTGGAACGCATCATGCAATGGAGCTTCGTCATTGGAAATCTGCTGTACTATGCTGCCGGAATCACGCTGGCCCTTGTGCTCAAGGATAACCGGGCATTCTGCAAATAC
>DGYFI06202__coassemble_538_pt1 | contig 25326 bp, 28 predicted proteins | sample DGYFI06202__metabat2_low_PE_001 | metagenome-assembled genome bin DGYFI06202
CCGTCGATCTTGGCCGCCTCGATCATATCGTCGGATACGGATTGCAGGCCGGCGATATAAATGATCATCATGTAGCCGATCTGCTGCCAGCACAGCATGATGATCAGACCCCAGTAGCCGTAGGTGGCGTTGAGGACGATGGAGGTGTTGTAGCGGGACAGAAAGCCGTCAAAGATCATGGACCAGATATAGCCCAGCACAATGCCGCCGATCAGGTTGGGCATGAAAAACACGCCGCGGAACAGGTTGGACCCGCGGATGCCGCGCGTGAGGGCATAGGCCACGGCAAAGGCCAGAATGTTGATGATGACCAGCGACGTCACCGCCACCAGCGCCGTATAGCCGAAGGCGTGGACGAAGCTGGCGTCCTTAAAGGCGCGGATATAGTTATCCAGCCCCACCCATTTGGCGTTGCTGGTGGTGGTGAACTTGCAGAAAGACAGATAGAGTCCGTGAATGAATGGATAGAGGAATCCGATGCAGAATGCCGCGAACGTGGGCAGAAGGAAAATGGCGAAGCACCGCTGGATCGGGCGGCGGATAAGCCGGGAGTTGACCGCCGCGTTGCTTCGTTGCTTTTTTTGTCTCATAGCCGCTCCTCCGCTGGTGAAATGAAACCGGGGAAGCGGGGCTCATCCCGCTCCCCCGGAGCTGGCAGCGGCGCTGCCGGGAATCAGATTGCGATTACTGGTTGGCGTACTGGGTAGCCCAGCCCTGCACGAACGCGGTGACCACATCGTCCCAGGAACCGCCGGCGGAGTACTGGGTCATGGCAGCCACGACCGCCGCGCGCCAGGTATCCACGTTGGGGGTGTAGTTGAACGCCCAGCTGACCACGTACTTGCCTTCGTTGATGTAGTTGTTGGCATCGTTGAAAAACACGTTGTCGGAAGCCTTGGCGGCCTTGAAGGGGATGGGTCCGAACTGCTCGGCCATCATGGTGGTGCCCTCGTCGGAGGTCACAACCCAGTAGAGGAAGTCCAGCGTGGCCTTCTGGTCGGCCTCGGAGGACTGGCTGTTCACGGCCCAGCAGTTCTCGGTGCCGCAGGCCAGACCGGCGTCTTCCTCGCCCTCAACGCCGATGTAGATCGGGATCATGACCAGGTCGGCGGGATCCATGCCGAACTTCTCGCCCGTCAGGTTGGCGTATTCCCAGGTGCCGTTCTGATAGAACGCAGCCTTGCCCTCGCCGAACTCGGCCAGCGCCTGATCGCCCGTGGCGGAAGCCAGCTGGCTGGGATCGGTGGCGCAGTTGTTGATGTAGAGGTCCCAGATCTGCTTGAAGTTATCCAGGTAGGTGCCCTTGATGGTGGCGGGCTGGGAGGTGATGCCGTCGTCGCGGAACTCGTAGTACAGGGGCATGTTGGCCAGGTGGCCGGAGAAGCGCCAGCTGGAGGAGCCGTCCATGCCGGAGGAGGTGAAGGCGTCGAAGCCCAGCTCGGCGGAACGGGCGTGGATGTCCTCCGCCACGGCCTTGAGGGTCTCAAAGTTGGTGATGTCGTCCACGGAGTAGCCGGCCTCTTCCAGCAGAGCCTTGTTGGTGATGATGCCGAACGCCTCGTAGCAGTAGCCCACGGCCAAGGCGTCGCCGTTCTCGCCGTAGAGGTTGAACTCATCGGTGCTCAGCTCTTTATAGAAGTCGGTGTCCTGCAGGGGCAGGAGGTAATCGGCCCAGGTTTCCAGACCGGCCTGGTTGCCGCACTGGAACAGCGTGGGAGCGGCGTCGCCCTTGTCCATCTCGGCGGTCAGAACTTCGGAGTAGGTGCCGGAAGCCGCGGTCACGACCGTGACGGGCACGCCGGTCTGCTCGGTGTAGGTCTTGGCCAGCGCCTGCCAGGCCTCATCGGCTTCGGGCTTGAAGTTGAGGTAGTAGACCTTGCCGGTCGCCTCGGCGGAAGCCGCGCCCGCAACCAGGGTCAGGCACAGCGCCAGGGTCAGAACCAGAGCCAACAGTTTCTTCATGAATGGAACACCCCTTTTCAATCTGTATGCGGCACGGGCCGCTTTTGAACCCATGTGCGAGGAAAAACGCGCAATCGTTTGCGCATACATTTAACCTCGTACTATGTCCATATCATACCATTCATTGTAGAGGTTGTCAAGTGCTTCGCGCTTTTTTTGTGGAAAACATACGACGCCGCACCTGTCCCCGCATGTTTTTGATGGAAACGGTACATGCTGATGGACGAAGGACACGCCGGTTGTTCCACGTGTTCGCACAGTTTCCGGCGCAGGAAAAAAAGGAGTGAGGGCTTTTATGAAGAAACTGCTTGCCGTATTGTCCATTGCCCTGCTGGTGGTAGGGGCGGTCACCATATTCAGCATGGCCGAGGATACGGGCATTCCCCAGCCGTCCGCATCAAATGCGCCGGCGCAAACGTCCTCACCCGCAGTCGGGGCCGGCTCGGTCTACTACCTCAACTTCAAGCCCGAACAGTCCCAGCAGTGGCAGGCGCTGGCCAAGACCTACACCGAGCAGACCGGCGTGCCCGTCACGGTGGTGACCGCCGCCTCCGGCACCTATGAGGACACCCTGCGGTCCGAAATGGAGAAGGCGGATGCGCCCACGCTGTTTCAGGTCAACGGCCCCGTGGGCCTGAAAACCTGGCGGGACTATTGCCTGGACCTGCGCGATACCGCGCTCTACCGCAACCTCAAAAGTGATGACTTCGCCCTCATCGAGGACGGGCAGGTGCTGGGAATCGCATATGTGATCGAGACGTACGGCCTCATCTACAACCGCACCCTCCTGGACAAGTATATGGCGCTGGACGGCGCGGTCATTCAATCCGCCGACCAGATCAACAATTTTGAAACGCTTAAGGGCGTAGCCGAGGATATCCAGGCGCGCCGCGAGGAGCTGGGCGTGCTGGGCGCCTTCACCTCCGCCGGCATGGATGCCAGCTCCGACTGGCGGTTCAAAACCCATCTGGCCAACCTGCCCGTATACTATGAATACAAGGCGGATGGCATTGACTCCACCGAGGCCATCAAGGGCACGTATCTGGAGAATTACAAACAGATCTGGGATCTATATATCAACAACGCCACCTGCGAGCCCGCCGTCATCGGAGCGAAAACGGGGGAAGATGCCGCCAGCGAATTTGCGCTGGGAGAAGCCGTGTTCTACCAGAACGGCACCTGGGCCTACGCCGACTGCATTGCCGAGGGCCTGACCGACGACGACCTTGGCATGCTGCCCATCTACATCGGCGTGGACGGTGAGGAACAGCAGGGCCTTTGCACAGGGTCGGAAAACTTCTGGTGCATCAACAAAAACGCAAAGCCAGAAAACATCGAGGCCACCAAAGCCTTTCTGGAGTGGGTCATCACCAGCGACGAGGGCCGTGACGCCCTGGCCAATCAGATGGGGTTTGTGACGCCCTTTAGCACCTTCGATGCCGGCTATACCGCGCACAACGCCCTGCTGGACGCCGCCAGCGAGGACCTGGCCGTGGGGCACACGCCCGTGAGCTGGACCTTCCCCACCATGCCTTCGGAAGCCTGGAAAAACGGCGTGGGCGCGGCGCTTTTGGAGTATGCGCAGGGCACGAAGGAATGGTCCGCGGTGGAAACGGCCTTCGTGGACGGCTGGGCCAGCGAGTACGCGGCGGCCAAAAAGTAAGGTATCGTTCGTAATGCCAGCAAACTACGGGAGGAGATTGGCCGATGGAGCGGGATCTTGCAAAATACTGGCCGGTGTTTGTCCTGCCGACGGTGACCGCCTTTGCCATCGGCTTTCTGGTTCCCTTTGCCATGGGGCTGTACCTGTCGTTTTGCGATTTCACTACCCTGTCCAACGCCACCTTTGTGGGGCTTGGCAACTATGTGCGGGCCTTTGAGGATTCGGGGGGCTTTACGCATGCGCTGTGGTACACGGCGCTGTTCGCCGGCGTGTCCACGGTGCTGATCAACCTGTTCGGGCTGACGGTGGCGCTGCTTCTGGTGCGCGGCTTTCGCGGCACCAACCTGTTCCGCACGGTCTTTTTCATGCCCAACCTGATCGGCGGCATCGTGCTGGGCTGGCTGTGGCAGGTCATTCTCAACTACGGCGTGCTCGCCCGCTACGGCGTCACGCTGGTCACCAGCGAATGGTACGGCTTCTGGGGGCTGATGGTGGTCATGCTCTGGCAGCAGGCGGGCTACATGATGATCATCTACATTTCCGGCCTTCAGTCCATCCCCGGCGACGTAAGCGAGGCCGCCGCCATCGACGGCGCGTCCGCCTGGCAGGCGCTGCGCTACGTCAAGCTGCCCATGCTCATGCCTTCCATCACCATCTGCACGTTTCTGACGCTGACAAACGGCTTTAAGCTCTTCGACCAGAACCTCGCACTGACGGGAGGCATGCCCTCCAACCGGTCGCAGCTTCTCGCGCTGAACATCTACGATACCTTCTACGGCCGCGCCGGCTGGGAGGGCGCGGGCCAGGCCAAGGCGGTGGTGTTCTGCCTGATCGTGGTGGCGATCGCGCTTCTCCAGCTCCGGCTCACCCGCACAAGGGAGGTGCAGCAGTAGCATGGCGGCAACTCAAAAACGGCGGCGCGCCGCCGACGCAGCCCTCACCGCCGTTTTTTCGCTCATCTCGCTTGCCTATGTGTTCCCGCTGGCCATGGTGCTGATGAACAGCTTCAAGCGCAAGGCCTACATCAGCCGCACGCCCTTCGCCCTGCCCAGCGGCGGCATGTTCGTCGGGCTGGACAACTACCGAAACGGCATCCGCCTGACGGATTTCTGGGCCTCCATGCTGTGGAGCCTTGTGATCACGGTTCTGTCCGTAGCGCTGATTCTGCTATGCACCTCCATGTGCGCCTGGTACATCAGCCGCGTCCGAAACCGGGTCACCCACGGCATCTATCTGCTGTGCGTGTTCAGCATGGTGGTGCCGTTTCAGATGGTGATGTTCACCCTCTCCAAGGTGGCCAATGTCCTGGGCCTCAATACCCCCTGGACCATCCCGGTCATCTATCTGGGCTTTGGCGCGGGGCTGGCGGTATTCCTGTTCACCGGCTACATGAAGGCCTGCCCCATCGCCATCGAGGAAAGCGCCACCATTGACGGCTGCTCACCCCTGCGCACCTTTTTCAGCATCGTGCTGCCCATTTTGCAGCCCACGCTCATCTCCACCGGCATTTTGCAGGCCATGTGGATCTGGAACGACTACCTGCTGCCCTACCTGGTGCTGGATCTGAAGCGCTTCAAAACCATTCCCATCGCCGTGCAGTACCTCCGCGGCGGATACGGCAGCGTGGACATGGGCGCGATGATGGGCATGCTGGTGCTCGCCATCGCTCCCATTCTGCTGTTTTACTTCCTGTGCCAGAGGTATATCGTCAGCGGCGTCATGGCGGGCGCCGTCAAGGGCTGACTCACACCAGCCCCATCGCCATTTCCACCAGCAGGGCCACCACCACCACCAGCGCGGAGATGATGAATCCGTGCAGCATGGGGCGCAGGCCCGCTTTTTGCATTTCACGGAAATCGGTATTCAGGCCGATGGCAGCCAGCGCGGCCACCATGAGGAACTTGCTCAAGTCCTTGAGGAAGGCGGAAACCGCGGCGGGGATCAGCCCCACGCTGTTGAAAAGCGCCAGGCCCAGGAAGCCCAAAATGAACCACGGGAAGAGCGTGAGCACGTTGACCCGCTCGCCCTCCACGGCCACGTTCAGGCGGCACTTTTCACGCACGTTGATGACGGAGAAAATCAGCACCGTGGGGATGATGGACAGCGTGCGCGTGAGCTTGACCATGGTGGCGAAGTCGCCGGCCGCCTCGCTGAAGGCGTAGCCCGCAGCCACCACGCTGGAGGTATCGTTGACCGCCGTGCCCGCCCACAGGCCGTAGGCCATGTCGCTCATGCCCAGCCAGTGCCCCAGGAAGGGGAACATCAGAATCATGACCATATCGAACAGGAACGTGGCGGACATGGCGTAGGCGATATCGCGGTCCTGCGCGTCGATCACGGGGGCGATGGCAGCGATGGCCGACCCGCCGCAGATGCCCGTGCCCGCGGAGATCAGGTTGCTCAGCTTCCAGTTGAGCCCCAGACTGCGCCCCACCAGATAGCCGCCGCCAAAGCAGGTCAGCAGCGTAAAGCACATCACCATCAGCGACAGCCTGCCCACGGTGAGGATGTCCCCCATGCTCAGCGACGCGCCCAGCAGAATGATGGCCAGCTTGAGCACCCGCTTGGAGGTGAACTTGAGTCCCCCGGCCACCAGTGCAGACGGTTTGTGCAGCGCGTTGATGCCCATGCCGATAAACAGCGCGATCACCGACGCGCCGATGAGGTGAATGGGCAAGAGCCCCTCCAGAAACCGCGCCGCGGCCGCCACCGCCACCGCGATCAGAAGGCCCGGCGCTACGCTTGCGTACTTCCCAATCCTTTGCATGTCCAAATCCCTCCGTTTCTTTGCCGGACCATTGTACCCGCAAAGCTCCATAAAGTAAAATGTTCATTTTGAATTAAACATAAATTTATGTTATACTTCTTGCGGAGGGATGGACGATGCTGGATGCGAAGATTCTCACCTTTCTGGAAGTGGCCGAGCAGGGCAGCTACACGCGCGCGGCGGAGCGCCTGCATCTGACCCAGCCCGCCGTGACGCAGCAGATTCACCGGCTGGAGGAGCATTTCGGCCGGCGGCTGGTGGATACGCGCGGGCGCGGCGTGCGGCTGACGCCGGCGGGCGAGGAGCTCAAAAAGCATGTGCAGATTCAGCTGATCAACGAGCGCCGCCTCATGCAGCGCATGGCTGCCGCTGCGCCGCCGCTGCGTCTGGGCGCGACGCTGTCCATCGCGGACTATTATCTCCCGGCGCCGCTGGCCGGGGTGCTCGCGTCAGGCCGTGCGCCGCGGGTCTTCGTGGGCAACACGCAGGCCCTCACCCAGCGCATGCTGGCAGGCGAGCTGGACTGCGCGCTGGTGGAGGGCCCGTTTGACCGCGCGCTGTTCGAGGCACAGGTATGGCGCGTGGCCCGCTTCGTGGCGGCGGCGCGCGCGGAGCACCCGCTGGCCGGAAAGCCCTGCGCGATGAACAGCCTGTGCGCCTGTCCGCTGCTGGTGCGCGAGCGGGGGTCCGGCACGCGCGCGGTGCTGGAAAGCGCGCTGTTCGCCCGCGGCATGGACCTGTCCGCCTTCGCGCGCACGATGGAGCTGGGCAGCTTCGGACTCATCAAGGCGGCGCTGGCCGCCACCGACGCCGTCACCTTCCTCTATGAAGGCGTGCTGGCGGATGAAGACGGCCTCGCCGTGCTCGACGTGACGGATTTTGCGCTGGAACGGCCGCTGTACTTTCTCACGCCCCTGGGCAGCAGCGAGCGGGAGCGGTGTCTGGCGCTGCTTGAGGCGCTGGCGCCCTCCGCTTCGGCGTAGGGCGGGGAAGCGCCTGCAAAGTAGCGCCAGCGCTTCCAACGCGCACAAAAATCGGACCCACGCTTGGGCGCGGGTCCGATTTGCCATACTTGCCTTTGTTATTTGAGGTATTCCAGCAGCAGCGCGCGGGCGGCCTCCACGTCGCGCAAGTCAACCACCTCGCAGGCGCTGTGCACATAGCGGCAGGGAATGCTCACCGTACCCGCGATCACGCCGCTGCGCGAAACCTGAATGGCCATGGCGTCCGTGCCGCCGAAGGGCAGCACCTCGCGCTGGGTTTTGACGCCCGCACGCTCGCCCGCCGCCAGCAGCTCACGCACCAGGTCGGGGTTGGAGATGCTGCCGCGGTCCATGATCTTGACCGCCGCGCCTTCGCCCAGCTTGATGGCGGGGAGCTTGGTTTCTGGCGTGTCGCCGTTGGAAGTCACGTCCAGCGCAATGCCGATGTCCGGGTCTACGCTGTAGGCGGCCGTTTTCGCGCCGCGGCAGCCGACCTCCTCCTGCGTGGAGAACACGGCGATCACGGTGTTGCGCGTCTTGGGCAGGGCCTGCATCACGCTCACCAGCAGGGCGCAGGCCACGCGGTCGTCCATGGCGGGCGCCGCCACGCGATGCTCACCCAGGCGGAAGCAGTCGTTGGCATACACGGCCACGTCGCCCAGGCTGACCATGGAGAGGGCCTCGGTTTCGTCCGCCGCCCCGATGTCGATGAACATGTGCTTCATGGCGGGGGTCTCACCCTCGCGCACGGGCTCCTGCACGATCACGCCCTGCACGCCGTTTTGGAAGCTGACGTGACGGGTACGGCTCACGGCCAGCCCCACGCCGCCCACGGGCATCACCCGCAGGTAGCCTTCCTTCTCTACAGCCACCACGATAAAGCCGATATGGTCCATATGCGCCGACAGCATGATGCGCTTGCCGTCCGGGTCCGTGCCGCGCTTTTCGCAAATGAGGTTGCCCAGTGCATCGCGGCGGATGGAATCGACATGGTCCTTCACAAGCGCCTCCACGGCGTCGGCCACGCCGGCCTCGCGCCCGGTCGCGCCGTACAGATTCACCAGCTGCCTGATGAGTTCAAACATCGAAAATGCACCTCTCCTTTTATTTCTCCAAAAATGCCTTGGCCAGGCGGTACTGCGCCTCGATATCCGACGCGGCGCATACGGTAGACGGGCTGTGGATGTAGCGGCAGGGTACGCTGAGCACGCAGGTGCGCACGCCCGCGCCGGTGCGCTGCATGGTTCCGCCCTCGTTGCCGCCGCTGACGCTCATCTTGACCTGATGGGGGATGCCCTCCCGCTCCGCCAGGGCGAGCATGTCCTTAAACAGCTCGGGGTTGGCGATGGAGGCGTTGTCCATGAAGCTGACCGTCGCGCCCTGCCCCACGTGGCACACGTGATGCACGGCGGGCATATCGCCCATGTCGTTGGCGGTGGTCCCCTCCAGCGCCAGCCCGATATCCGGCATCAGGCGGAAGGCCGCGCCCGCCGCGCCGCGGCAGCCGACCTCCTCCTGGCAGGTGAACACAAAATCCGTATCGCCGCGCGCATCGCAGGCGAGCAGGCGCAGCATGTTGTAGCAGCCGATGCGGTCGTCCAGGGCGCGGGCGAGGATTCGTCCGTCGCCAAAGGGCGTGAAGGCGGTGTCGAAGGTGATGGGGGTGCCCGCCGGGGCCTTTTCCAACGCCTCGTCCTTGTCCTTGGCGCCGATATCCACGTACAGCTGGTCGATGGGCAGCACGCGCTTGCGGTCCTCGGCGGTCTGCTGGTGGATGGCCATGGCGCCGATGACGCCGTTGAGCGGCTCCTGAGCGGGCTTGCCGTCCTTTTCCGGCACGGCATAGCCCACCTTGACCCGCTTGGACACCAGCACCCGCGGGTCGACGTTGCCAATGGGACGGACATGCAAAAGTCCCTCATCCGTGGCGGAAATCACCATCAGGCCCACCTCGTCCATGTGGGCGGATACCATCACATGCGGCGCGTCCGCGTCGCGGCCCCGCTTGTGGGCGATCACATTGCCCATGCGGTCGATGGTCACGTTTTCCTTGCCCAGAGTGCGGACGCACTCGTCGTAGACGGCGGCGCGCACCAGCTCCTCGCGGCCGCTGACGCCCTGCAGTTCACAAAGCTGTTTCAGCTCCATAATGCTTCATTCCACCCTTCGTCCAGGTCGCCCAGGAAATGGGCCAGCAGCCTGCCGCATTCGCGGATTACATTCATGTCCAGAAGCTCCACCGTGGTGTGCATATATTTCAGCGGCAGGTCAATCAACACGCACGGCACACCCTCGCGCGCGATCTGAATCTTGTCCAGATCCGTATAGGTGAAGCGCTCGGCATGCTCGGTGTTGAGCTTGACGCCATGGTCCTTGGCGGCCTTTTTAAGGCGCTCCAGCAGCTTGTGCTGCACGAAGGGACCATAGGTCGCGGCAGGCGCGTCCAGGGGCACGGTGGTGTCCGGCCGGCTCTGGGGGATGGTGGCGTGCGTCACGTCCAGCGCCACGGCCAGGTCCGGGTCGATGGCATGGGCCGCCACGGATGCGCCCTTGGAGCCCACCTCCTCCTGGGAGGTGGCCACGAAGTAGATGTCGCAGATGTGGCTCATCTTTTGCAGCCGCTCGGCCGCTTCCAGAAGGCAGGCCACGCAGGCGCGGTCGTCCATGGTCTTGGCGGCGCAGCGGTCGTTGAGCAGCGGGGTGGCCGGACCGTTCAGCGTGATGAGGTCGCCCACGCGGACCTGTGCGCGCACCTGTTCCACAGGCATCCCCAGGTCCACGAACAGGTCTTCGCGCTTGTAGTTGTGCTCGCGGTCGGCGGCGTTGAGCAGGTGCGGCGGGGTGGAACCCACCACGCCCAGTAGCTTCACCGCGCCCTCCCCTCCGCCCGTGGCGTGCACGGTGACGGTGGACGCGGGCAGGATGCGCGGGTCCACGCCGCCCACCTGTCCCATGCGCAACGAGCCGTCGGACAAAATGTCCGCCACCATGAGAGCGATCTCGTCCTGATGCGCCGCCAGCATCACGCGGGGCGCGGGCGAGCCGTCTTTGGTGGGGGCGGTAGCCTTTTTCAGGGCAATCACATTGTAGAGCGGGTCGATGGTCACGCTGTCGCAAAGCGGTTCAAAGCGCGCCTTCAGCCAGCCGGACACCTCCGCCTCGTGCCCGCTGGGGCCGTGCTGCACGGCCATGCCTTGTAAATAGTTCAGAATATCCATTGTTCTCTGCCTTTCCCTGTTGGTTGATTGGGCACTGCCATTATAATGCTTTTACCCATGAAAAGCAATGCGCCCGGCCTGACGCTTTCGCGTAGAATCCGGGCGCATGTGCGCAGCCTGACGCCTATTCCCAGTGGGTGCCATCCTGACGGCAGGCGCAGCTGCATTTGGTGGACACCAGAATCACATCGTCCCCGATGCGCTGGATGTCCTCCCAGGGGATGACCAGGCCGCATTTTTCGCCGCGCAGGCTTTGAAGAAACGACGTTTCCGCCGGCACCACCAAGGCGGTCACGCGGCTGTCCGCCGTGCAGAACTCAATATCCATCACCCGGCCCAGACGCTTGCCGTCATGCACGTCGATCACCTCTTTGGTGCGAAGCTCTGCCAGCGTCACGCCCGTTCCTCCTTGTCGTTTTTTTGCGGGGGAGTGGAACAAGGATATGCCGCCCGCCGCCGCCGCATGCCGGAAGGGGCTTGCCCTCTTTCCCTCATGCGCGAAAAATGGTACAATAGGACCCGCGCGGGGACTGCCCCGCCCGACATCCAAGCAAGGAGCCTTTCGCTTTGATTACCTTCTGCACCCTTTTCAGCGGTTCCAGCGGAAACGCCGTCTACTTCGCCACCGACCGGGGCGCGCTGCTGGTGGACTGCGGCATGAGCGGCCGTCAGGTGCTGGACGCGCTGTGCGCCGCGGGGCTGGACCCGGCGGACCTGAAAGCGCTGCTCATCACCCATGAGCACAGCGACCACGTCAAGGGCGTGGGCGTGCTGTCCCGGCGGTTGAGCCTGCCCGTCTACGCCACCGAGGGCACCTGGCAGGGCATGGATGGCGCCGTGGGCGAGCTTGCCCCCCAGAACCGCATCGTCATCCGCGCGGGCGAGAGCTTTTTCCTCAACGATCTGGAGATCGCCCCCTTCTCCATCCCGCACGACGCGGCCGACCCCGTGGGCTACCGCATCTTTGCGCGGGACCACAGCGTGGCCGTGGCCACGGACCTGGGCTATTTTTCCCAAGACGTGCGCGACGCGGTGACCGGCGCGGACCTGGTGCTGCTGGAGAGCAACCATGACCCCGACCTGCTCCGGCAGAACCCGCACTACCCCCAGCGGCTCAAAACGCGCATTCTGGGCAAAAAAGGCCATTTGAGCAATCAAAGCGGCGCGGAGGCCGCCGTCCATCTGGCCAAAAACGGCACCCGCCACCTGCTGCTGGGGCATTTGAGCAGCGAGAACAACACGCCCGACCTGGCCTACCGCACCGCGCATGCCGCCCTGACGGATGCGGGCGCGCGGGTGGGGTGCGACGTAACGCTTCATGTGGCGGCGCGTTACCGGGCAAGCTATCTCTACACCATGGCATAAGGAGGACGGGCGCATGCAGTTGAGGCTGATGGATGAAGTGATGGATCTGGGGCCGCGCGGCGTGGCGCTTTTGTGCGCCGCGGAGGATGCGGGCGCGCTTCGGTCCGGCGTGCGCCTGCTGGACGCGCGGGGACACGAGCACGCGGTCTCTGCCGTAAGCGTGCAGGATGGTCTGTGTACGCTCCACCTGCCGCAGGGCGAGGCGGCCTATTTTGAGCGGCTGTTCCGCGACGTGCGGGTGGACGCGACGCTCTTTACCCTCATGGAGGACGCGCCATGCCCGTAACCGTCATTTGTGTGGGCAAGCTGCGCGAGCGTTTCTTTGCCGACGCGGCGCAGGAATATGTGAAGCGCCTGCGCCGGCTGATGCCCGTGACCGTGGTCGAGGTGCCCGACGAGCCGGAGCCCGCCCAGCCTGGCGAGGCGCAAAACGAGATGGTGCTGCGCCGCGAGGGCGAGCGCATCCTTGCACGCCTTTCGGACCGGGACCATGTCATCGCCCTGTGCGTGGACGCCAGGCAATATGAAAGCCCCGAGCTGGCCGCCCGGCTGGACAGCCTGTTTACTCAGGGCAAAAGCCATATCGCCTTTGTGATCGGAGGCTCGCTGGGCCTGCACCCGTCGGTGCTCCAGCGTGCCGACGAGCGCATGAGCATGAGCCGCATGACCTTTCCCCATCAGCTGGCGCGGGTCATGCTGCTGGAGCAGCTCTTCCGCGCGGCCAAGATCAACGCCGGGGAGCGGTATCATAAGTAGCTACACGTCCCGCCCCGGCAGCCGCCGGGCTGCGATCACCCACGAGAGCCCGTAGCACAGCGCGCTGGCGGCCGCGCCGATCCCCAGCACCGCGCGCATGTGCAGCTTTACGTCCATCACCTGCCGCAGCGCGAAGATGCCGCCCGCAAACAGGGCCGATACCGCAACGTCGCACAGGATGATGCCGGCCAGGCTTTTTTCCGCCGTGAGCACAAACGTGCAGGGCAGGTTCACGCTGCCCGTCAGCAGGCACACGATGACGGCCGTGCTGGCGTACAGGTAGACTTCCTCCGGGCCGGGCGCGCGGCCCAGCGCCGCCGCGAGCGCCCCCACCGCAAACCCCAGCGCCATGCCCATCGCGCACAGGAGCAGATAGAGCACGTATTTTTCCCAGACCGCCGTGCTTCGGGGCGTGGGCAGCACCGCCGAAAAGCGGTCCCACTGGGTGCTTCGGTCGTTCTGGATGGTCATCGCGCCCTGAAAGCTGATCGTGGCGCCGGCCACCACGATCAGCACCCACGGCGAGGTGAGAAACGCAAGCCCCGCCCCCACCGCGACAAAGGTAAGCAGCAGAATCACCATCCCGTCCCGGATCAGGTAATAGTCCTTGAGCAACAGGCCCTTCATGGCTTTTCCCCCCTGATGTGCATGAGCATGATTTCGTCGATGGTGGCGGGATCGATCAGCGCGTCGGGGTATTTTTTGCGCGCCGCGTCCCGGTCATAAACCAGCGCCTCGCATTCGTATTCCTGCCGCCGCCAGGCCACGATGTCCGCCGGGTCCAGTGTGCGAAGGCGCTCGGCCCCGCAGCGCAGCATGCCCCAACCATAGCGCAGCTCATCCTTGGGCTTTTCAAACACCACCCGCCCCTGATGCAGAAACACGATGTAATCCGCCACCTTCTCCAGATCGCTGGTGATGTGGGAGGAGATCAGCACGGCGTTTTGCTCATCCTGCACAAACTCCCACAGCAGGTCCAGGATATCGTCTCTCACCACCGGGTCCAGCCCGCTGGTCGGTTCGTCCAGCACCAGAAGCCTTGAGCCGTGCGAAAGCGCCGTCACGATGGACAGCTTCGTGCGCGTGCCCTTGGACATCTCGCGGAGCTTCTGATCCTGCGGCACCCCCAGCCGCTCCAGCAGCGCGGCATACCCCGGTTCATCCCAGGAGGGATAGATGCGCTTGAGGACGCGCCCCAGCTTCGCGGGCGAAAGCATGTCGGGAAAGTTGTTCCCGTCAAACACCACGCCCACCTGCCCGAGCGTCTCCGCGTCCAGCGTCTCCTTTCCCAGCACGCGCACCACCCCCGCGTCCCTTCTTAAAAGGCCCAGCGCCGCACCGATCAGCGTGCTCTTGCCCGCGCCGTTTTCGCCGATCAGCCCCACGACCGTGCCGCGCGGCACATGCAGGGTTACGTTCTCCAGATGGAAGCGGGGATACGCCTTGCAAAGCCCCTGCACCGTCAACGCCATTTCCGCCATCATGGTCCCTCCTGATAAAACAGTGTCAATAGCTCCACGAGCTTTTCGAGCGAAATGCCGCTCTGCCGGCCGATGCCGGCCGCCTCCTCCAGGTGCGCCTCCGCCTGGCGCTGCCGCTCCTCCTGATAAAAGTCCCGGTTGCGGGCCGATACGAAGCTTCCCCGCCCCACCGTGGTTTCGATGAACCCGTCGCGCTGCAAATCCTCATACGCCTTTTGCACCGTGATCACGCTCACGTGCAGCGATTTTGCCAGCGCCCGCATGGAAGGGATGGGATCGCCGGTCTTCAGCTCCCCCGACATGATCATGGCCTTGATCTGCGAGGTGATCTGCTCGTAGATGGGCATGTTGGTGTTGCTGCTGATGATGATGTCCACGCCATGCCTCCTTTGTGCTATTGTGTACTTATTGAACAAGTACACTATAGCACAGTTCATTTCAACCGTCAAGCCCTGTTGATACATCCAATTGGTTTTATACACCAAACTACTTGTATAAGTCATCCGATTTTGTTATAATTTTGTCAAGGATGAAGGCCGGCTGCCGACCGGCCTTTCTTCCCCAAAGCAAGGAGGAAGTTCCATGAGAAAAGTACTCGTATGCCTGCTGACGCTGGCGCTGGTCTTCGGCTGCGTGAGCGTACAGGCGGAGGGTGTGTTGACGCCCGGCACCTACACCTCGACCATGACGGCCATGCACGGCCCCATGACGGTGGAAGTGACCGTGACCGACAGCGCCATCACCTCCGTAGAGGTGGTTGACCAGGTAGAAACCCCCGGCGTAACCGACCCGGTGTTTGAAAAAATCCCGGCTGCGATTGTGGAAAACCAGACCACAGCCGTTGACACCATCACCGGTGCGACCGTATCCAGCCGTGTGCTGATGGCGGCTGTGCAGGACTGCCTTAAGCAGGCCGGCGATACCGAAGGCATTTTCAGCAAGGAGCTTGAAAAAGCCCCCGCTGAGGATGTAACCTTGACGGCCGACGTCATCATCGTCGGCGGCGGCGGAGCGGGTCTGGCCGCGGCCGTCAGCGCGTCCGACGAAGGCGCGTCCGTCATCGTGATCGAAAAGACCGGCTTCCTGGGAGGCAACTCCATCGTTGCCGGCGGCATCTACAACGCGCCCGATCCCGATCTGCAGGACTATGCCGAGATTTCCGGCGACCAGGATTCGCTGGTGGAAGCCGCTCTGGCCGAGGAACCCGTCAGCGAGGAGCATGCCGAGCTTCAGGAGGCCGTCCGCCTGGAGTTTGAAGCCTACAAGGAAACCGACAAGACCCTCTTTGACAGCGCCAACTGGTTTGCCCTGCAGACCTGGAACGGCGGCGACAAGATCGCCGATCTGGATCTGGTCAAGGTGCTCACCGCCGGCGCCTATCCCGCGCTGGAGTGGCTGGAGAGCATGGGCATGGAGTTCAATGACTTCGTGACTTTGGGCGGCGGCTCGCTCTATCCGCGCACTCACGGCGCCACCACCCCCAACGGCACGGGCTACATCAAGGCCTTCACCAATACCCTCGACGGCCGCGACAACGTGCAGATCATCATGGATACCACCGGTAAGAGCCTCATTACCGACGGCGACAAGGTGGTCGGCGTGAACGCCGTCGGCCGGGACGGCAACGCCGTGACCCTCATGGCCAACAAGGGCGTCATCCTGGCGACCGGCGGCTTCGCGGGCAACGTGGAGCTGCGCCAGAAGTACTGCGAAGGCGAAAAGTGGCCCGACCTCGGACCCTCGCTGACCACCTCCAACATGCCCGGCGTCACCGGCGACGGCATCTTCATGGCCGAGGCTGTGGGCGCGGAGCTGGTCGATATGGACCAGATCCAGCTGCTGCCCTTCTGCAACCCGCAGACCGGCGCCACCTTTGACATCACCTCCGCGAACTGCTTCATCAACAAGAACGGCGAGCGTTTCGTTCGAGAGGACGGCCGCCGCGACGAGATGGCCAAGGCCATGATCGCCCAGCCCGACGGCCTGGTGTACTACATCTTCAGCTGCGAGGACCCCAACGAGGTGTACAGCCTGGGCAAGCAGACGCTCCAGTACTATCTGGACAACAACCTCTACGGCTACATGATCGACACCTCTCTGGAGGGCCTGGCCGAGCAGATGGGCGTGCCCGCGGACACGCTGGCCAAGACGGTTGAGGAATTCAACGCCCACACCAAGGCGGGCGACGTGGACGAGTTCGGCCGCACGAGCTGGGCCGAGACCATCGAAGGCCCGTATTATGTGGCTTATCAGCGCAAGCCCGCCGTGCACCATACCATGGGCGGCGTGCGCATCGACACCGAGACCCACGCGCTGCGCGCCGACGGCTCCATCATCGAGGGCCTCTACTGCGCCGGCGAAATCGTGGGCGGCATCCACGGCGGCAACCGCCTGGGTGGCAACGCGATCGTGGACTTCTGCGTGTTTGGCCGTCTGGCCGGCACCCATGCCGCGACGGACGACTGATCTCAGCCGCCTGATCGAGCCGTAGTTCCCTAAAATACAAGCAAAGACCCTTCCGTGGTATCGGCAGCCACGGAAGGGTTTTTACCTGGAATCCGACCTTTTCAAATCAAAGGGAATGGGGTTCAAAAGAAGCGGGCAAGCGGTCAACCGTCCCTTTTCTCGTCTTCAGCCTGCCGGCAGGCGTCCAGAAATGCAAGCGCCGCTTCCGCCGCCTCCGCCGCGTTGGTGAGGAGGGCCGGATGCCCGCCCCGCCTCATCATGTGGACGGACGCGCCGGGCATTCGGGCGGCCATCGCCCGGTACTCCTCCTCAAGATTTTTTCGGCACATGCGGTCCTCCATGCTTCCCATCAGCAAGACGGGCGTCCGTATCTCCTCCAGCGGCCTGCGAAAGAGCGGTCGCCCCTCCCGCGCGCATCGGGTCAGCGCCTCGGTATCGAGCGCGACGACCTTCTCCCAGTCCTCGCCCTGACACCATTCGTAAAAACCCCTCGCCTGCGCGTCCGCTTTGGCGGTTTCCCGCTCCGCCGCCAGTTCCTCCGCAAAGCCGTCGTGCAGCGTGCGCCCGTCAAAGCTGTCCGCAACCACGGCGCATATCAGCTCCGGACATTCCAGCGCCGCGTTCAGGGCCGCCCATGCGCCGCCGCTGGTCCCCGCCAGACAGGCTTTTCCGCAGCTGAGATGCCGGATAAGCGCGATGGCCTGCCGGCCTTCGTCCTGCCACAGGTCCGTGGGAAACGCCTCCACCCTGTCGGACCGCCCGTTGCCCAGAAAATCCAGGCAGATGCACCGATACCGCCCGCTGTAGAGCGCAAGAATGGGCAAAAACAGCTTTGAGGAAGCCGTGTTGCCGTGCAGGAAAATCAGCGGCGTCCCCTGGCCGCATTCCTCATAGAATATGGATTTTCCGTGATAGGAAAAACAGGCCATTCCCCTTGCCTCCTTCTTCTGCGCAAATGCCGCAGGGGCCTTTACAGATACCGGCGGACGCTGCGTATATAGCGTGCGTAGTCATCCCCAAACGTCTCCAGACACCAGCGTTCCTCCGCGAGCACCATCCAGTGGGCGGCGACCTGGAAGATCAGCACCACGCCCAGCAGCACGGCCGACCGCGCCAGCAGCGCCATGCCCGCAAAGCACACGAAATACCCCACATACATGGGATGGCGGGAGAGGCGGTACACGCCGTTGGTGTTCAGTCCCCTGCCGTCGGGGGCACAGAAGGCGACCACGGCGGCGGCGCACAGGCCAAGTCCCGCGGCATAGCACAAAGCCCCCGCAAAAGAGATCCACGCGCCGTCCCACCGCACCGTCAGAAGCCCCAGGCAGGCGAAAATCGCCAGCGTCGCGGCCTGATACACCGCATAGGCAATCTTCTCGCCGCCCCGCATGGGCGCAAAGCGCGCGGCGCGCCGCAGCGCCTCTCGCCCCAGCGCAAGCGGCAGCAGGAACCGCACCGCCAGAGAGGGAACCGCCAGCCAAAGCCCGTTCATTTCATCCTCCAGCATCGTTTCAAAAACGGGCGCGGCCTGTCCGGCCGCGCCCGTGCCCTAATCAGAAGCCGCGCTCGATGCGCGCCAGCGCCTCCTGCGTCTTTTCCAGGGTATTGAATGCCGTCAGGCGGAAATAGCCCTCGCCGCAGGGACCGAAGCCCGCGCCGGGGGTGCCCACCACGTTGGCCCCGTGCAGCAGCCGGTCAAAGAAGGTCCAGCTGTCCATGCCCGCAGGCGTGCGCATCCACACATAGGGCGCGTCCACGCCGCCGTAGACCTCATATCCCGCCCGGATCAGCCCTTCGCGGATGATGGAGGCGTTGCGCAGGTAGTAGCGGATGGTTTCCATGCACTGGCTCATGCCGTCCGGGGTGTAGACCGCGGCGGCGGCGCGCTGGACGGGGTAGCTCACGCCGTTGAACTTGCTGCCCATGCGACGCTTCCACATCTGGTTGAGCTCCACGGGCTGGCCGCTGGCCCCCAGGCCATGCACGCCGTGGGGAATGACCATCCAGCCGCAGCGCGTGCCTGTGAAGCCGGCGGTCTTGGAATAGCTGCAACACTCGATGGCCACGTCCCTGGCGCCCTCGATCTCATAGATGCTGCGCGGGGCGTCGGTGGTGACGAACGCCTTGTACGCCGCGTCGTAGACGATGATGCAGCCGTTTTCTCTGGCGTAGTCCACAAAAACCTTGAGCTGCTCCCGGGTGAGCGTGGTGCCGGTGGGGTTGTTGGGATAGCACAGGTAGATCACGTCCACGGGGCGGTCGGGGAGCGGCGGCACGAAGCCGTTTTCCGCGTTGCAGGGAAGGTAGACCAGCCGGTCCCAGCGATCGCCCACGTAGGTCCCGGCGCGTCCCGCCATGGCGTTGGAATCCACATACACGGGGTAGACGGGGTCCGTCACCGCGATCACCGCGTCGTCGCTGAAAAGCTCCTGGACGTTGCTCACGTCGCACTTGGCCCCGTCGGAGACGAACACCTCGTCAAAGGCCACCTCCACGCCCAGCGCGCGGTAGTCGTTTTCAATGATGGCATTGACCAGAAAATCATAGCCATAATCCGGGCCGTAGCCATGGAAGGTCTCGGCGCATCCCATCTCCCGCGCCGCCTTTTCAAACGCCTCCACCACCGCGGGAGCCAGGGGGCGCGTCACATCGCCGATGCCCAGCCGGATCACATCGGCGCCGGGGTTGGCCTGCGTGTATTCCTTCACGCGGCGCGCGATCTCGGCAAACAGGTAGCTGCCGGGCAGCTTTTCATAGTTGGGATTGACCTTGAGCATGCTTTTCTCCATCCTCTCTTACTTTTGAAGCCACACGCCGTCATACACGAAGGTGGCGGGGCCGGTCAGATACACGTGCCCGTCGTCCTCGCTCCACTCGATCTGGAGCGTGCCGCCGGGCAGCGTCACCGCCACGCTCCGGCCGCACAGGCCGTTGAGGCACGCCGCGACCGCCGCCGCGCACGCGCCCGTGCCGCAGGCCAGCGTCTCGCCCGTGCCGCGCTCCCATACGCGCATGCGCAGATGTCCGCGGTTCTCCACCTTCACAAATTCCACGTTGATGCGCTCCGGGAAATCCGCGTGATGCTCCATCACCGGCCCGTCCGTGGTGACCGGGGCGGTATCCGGGTCCTCCACAAAGCACACGGCGTGGGGATTGCCCATGTTGACCAGCGTGAGGGCATAGCTGCGTTCCCCCACCTGCACCGGATGGCCGATGACCGGGCAACCCACGGCGGCGGAGGGAATCTTCGCGCCGTCCAGCTGGGGCGCGCCCATATCCACGCGCACGCTTTGCGTGGTGCCATCCGCCGCCAGCGTCAGGCGGAGCAGCTTGATCTCCCCGCCGGATTCCACGGTGAACTCGGTTTTGTCCGTCAGCCCCCGGTCGTGGCAGTATTTGGCCACGCAGCGGATGCCGTTTCCGCACATGCCGCTCTCGCTGCCGTCATTGTTGAACATGCGCATGCGAAAATCCGCAATCTCGCTGGGCAGAATCAGAATCAGCCCATCCGACCCGCAGCCGAAGTGCTGCCGGCTCATCCGGACGCTCAAGGCCGCCGGGTCATCCACCTGTTCCTCGAAGCCGTTGATATAGAGATAGTCGTTTCCGGCGCCCTCCATCTTGGTAAAGCGCATGCCGTCACCGCCTTTCCTGCTTTCCCGCCTAGTATACCACACGCGCCTCCGTTTGACCACCAGAAAGCGCCCGGCGGCTATCTGCCGCCGGGCGCGGGTTTTGCATCATCAGGGATGGCTTGCCGTGTAGCAGACCTCCACCGTCGCGGTGACGGACAGGTGTGGGTGCACGGGCGTTTCGGCGCTGACGCTCGTGGCCATGACGGTCGATTCGTCGCTTTGCACCTCGGTCACGCTCACCAGCCGGTCCAGCTGGAGGCCGGACGCCTCCGCCAGCACCTTTGCCTGCGCCATGGCGTCGGCGGTGGCGGCGTCCAGCGCCTCGAAGTAGGCGCTTTTGGTCTCCGAGCTCTCATAGGCCAGCCCGTAGCTGTTTTGCGCGCCGGTGCGGATGGCCGCGTCAATCACCTCGCCCACGCGCGCCGGGTCGTCCAGCCTGACCGCCAGATCGATGGACACGGTGTAGCCGGAGGCCGTTTCCTTTTCTCCCAGCTTGGAATACTGGTAGTTGTAGACCGTCTCCACGCCATAGTAGGCGGTCTGCGCGTCATGCTCGGGGATGCCCATCTGCGCAAGCGCGGCGCGGAGGTTCTGCATCACCTGCTCCGCCCTGTCCTGTGCGGCGGTCACGTTGTCGCCGGAACCCTGCACGCACAGCGTGAGCACCACGATATCCGCCGGCAGCGGCACGCTCTCCGTGCCCGTAGCGCGGATGGTGGTTTCCAGCGCCTCCGTGAGCTCCGCCACAGGCGTGGCGGCGGGCTCAAACGCTTCCGCCTGCGCGGCGGACGCGATCAGCAGCATTGCAACCAGCAGGATAGACAGCCGTTTCATGGGTCATTCCTCCTTGGAATCATCCTTTGGGGGGCGCGAGCGCCGGCGGCGCACAATCCACCATGTTACCGCCACGACCGCGGCCACGGGCACGGCCACCGGCAGAATCATCGTGATAAACACCAGCATGTTGCGCAGGAAGCCGCCCAGCCATTTCAGCGAGGCGTTCAGCGCGGCGCCGAGGCGTTCGCCCAGGCCGATATCCTCCGCCGTAGCGCTCTGGGCCGGGCTTTCCTCCAGCAAGGTCACGTTCACGGCGCTCATGTCCACGCGGCGGTCGATGTCGCGCTGCGAGGTTTCATAGCGCTCAATCTCGTACTGCGTATCGGCGATGGCGTTCTCCAGCTCGATGAGGTCCGAAACCTCCTGCGCCTGCGCCATCAGCTGATTCAGGCGCTCCATCTTGGCATAGAGGGTATCCAGGCGCGTCTGGTTGTCCGTGTACTGCACGGTCATATCCGTAACGCTTTCGGAGCGGTCAACCACGCGGCCCACGCCCTCCATGCCGGCAAGGAACGCACCCAGGCTTTCCGACGGCACGCGCACGCTCAGGCTCGCGGTGCGCGTATCGCCGCTCTCCACGTCGCCATATTGGTAGAGATTTTCCACATAGCCGCCCAGGCCCTCCAGCAGGGCCTGAACGCTTTCCAGATCGTTGTCAAAAGCCGTCGTGCGAAGCGTCAGGCTGACGGTGCGCACCAGCTTCTGTCCGGTGGCCGCCGTAGCGCCGCTGTCCGCCGCGCTGGTTCCGCCGGCAGAGGCGCCGCTCTCCTCGGCCACATACAGGTCATAGGTAGCGGTATCGGCGGTCCGCGCCATCATGGCGTTTGGCGCGCTGTACGAGGTGGTGGAGGCGCTGTCGGCGTATTCCACACCCGTTGCCGCGTTCTTTTCCGAGGAGACGCCGCCCCCCAGATCCAGCGTGCCCGCCCACAGGCTGCCCACCACCAGCACCAGCGCCGCGCACGCCGGCACAATGGCCCGCCAAAGGGGCCGTCCCGTGCTTCTTTCCGCAAGTTTCATCCTGCTCTCCTCCCGTCTGACGGCGGCGCGCCAGCCGGCTTCAAACCCGGCAGGCGGCTCCTCCGCTTGATACAGGCCGCAAAGCGCCTGCTCCAGGGCGCTGCCATATTCCATGTCCCGGCGCATGCGCATGCCTCCTTTCATTGGGAAGTAACGAGCGTGATGTGAAAAGGTTCCCTGTTTTATTCGGGCGCTGCCAGCTTTTTCTCAAGCGCCGCCCTGGCGCGGCTCAGCCGGCTTTTGACCGTGCCCTCCCGAAGGCCCGTGGCCCGCGCGATTTTGGCATAGCCCATCTGCTGCCCGTAGAACAGGCCGATGAGCAGCTGCTGCTCCCTGGGCAAGGAAGCCACGGCGCTGCGCATCCGCCCGACGTCCGCGTCATGAAGATACGCCTCGTCGGGCGTGGGCGACGGATCGGCGGGATCGGCGCGCTCCGGGTCGTCCAGGGTCAGGCTTTCACGGCGGACGCGCGCGCTCTTGAGAATATCCAGACAGGTGTTGTGCGCGATGCGAAACAGCCACGACGCCACCGCGTCGCCCCGGAAGCCGTCAAAGGCGCGAAAGGCGCGCAGCATGCTCTCCTGCGCCGCGTCCTCGGCCTCGTGCGGGTTGCCCAGCATATGCAGGCAGTGACGGTACACCATGCCGGAATAGGGCGCGCAAAGGCGCTCGAAGGCTTCCGCCGTCGGGCGGTGGGATTGTTTCATGCGCGCATCTCCTTTCCGCGCCTGGTGATGGCATCATTATACGACGGTTTGTCCCGCTTCGCAATAGGGAGGTCAGGGACGGTCCCGCCAGGCGCCCTCCACGGCAAAGCACACGGTGTCCCCGTTGAGGCCACGCAGCGTACTTGCATTCTCCGCCTCGCAAACCTCCATGATAAGCGTTTCCTCCGGGACAACCTCGGCGTTGTAGTGCACCAGCAGGTCGCCCAGCATCTGCCGGCGGTGCTTCTCCACGGGGAACTGGTTCATGAACCAGTCCACATAGCGGGTGTTGTTCACGTGCTGGTTCATGTCCAGATCGGTATAGACGGGCAGGTATTCATGGCGCCTGACCGTGCCGTCCAGCGCGCAGGGGCGCCGGGATATCATATTCAGGCATGGGCCCGTCCAGCCGGGAGGCCGGGGCGATTCTCCGCTCCTCCAGATCCATGAGCACATACAGCGTGGACGCGCATCCGAGCGTTTTCCCCTCGGCCTCAAAGGTGAAATAGCGTGGGAAAAACATGTGCTTGGTCTTGCCCGGCCAGGTGCGCACCGTCACGCGCTGGCCAAGGGTTGGATAATCGTCCATATGCAGGCGGGCGCGGCTGAGCACCCACGCCACCCCCAGGCCGCGCAGGCGCTCAAAGGTCAGATTCAGCACATGGCAATGGCCGTCGCCCGCCTCCTGCATGGCGCGGAACACCGCCCCCGGCTGCCATCGCCCGGTAAAATCCACCGAGCACATATCCAGCGTGATTTCATATACATAGGGTTCGTTGGGCATGGGGATTCCTTCCTTCCTTCAAAAATGCCTCCTGCGCAGTATACCACAGGCGGAGGGCTTTTCCCAGCACGGATTTTTCCGGGGCCGCGCGCCCCGCATTGACAACCCCCGCCGCCGATGGTAAGATATCCACGTCCCGCCACGGGACCCCGCAAAGCAAAGAGAACAAGGAGGAATTTCCATATGACCGTTACCAAGCAGATGTCCATCGGCGAAGTGCTCAGCCTTAACCGCGGCACTGCGCATATCTTTATGGAATTTGGCATGCACTGCCTGGGCTGCCCGCACGCCACCGCCGAATCTATCGCCGACGCGTGCGCCGCCCATGGCTCCGACCCCGACGCGCTGGTCGAGAAGCTCAACGAATACCTTCAGCAGGCCTAAGCTCCGCTAAGCCCCTTCCCGCCGCCCGAAAGGAGTGAACGCAATGCAGGTCGCAACTGCGCAGGAAGCCCTTTTCATGGCATGTGAAATGGAATCCTCCGCTATACAGCTGTATACCCGCGCCCTCTCCCTGATGGAACAGTTGGGCCGTCAGGATGAGCCGCTCTACGGCCATCTTGCCCTCATGCGCGCCGATGAGCAGGAGCATCTGGCACAATTCCGCGCCTTAGGCGGCAAGGATGGCCTTACGGATGAGCGCCGCGTAGCACTGTCTGCTGCGGCAAGCAACATTCTTTTTGAGGGCGGGCTCATGGGTGCGGCGCGGGCCGGTCTGCTGCGTGATGTGGATAGTATGCTTCGGTTTGCGATGCTTGCGGAAGAGACATCCGCCCGCAAATACCGCGAGTTTGCGTCCATGGCACCCTCCCTTGATGCCCGGGAGGCGCTGGAGCGGATCGCCGCCGAGGAGGACCGTCACCTGACTGACTTACAGACTCAGGGGTAAACCTTTGCGGCAGAAAATGCACAAACCGTGTTTTCCAGACGAATGTTTTTCTGAACATTTGTAAATATCGGTTTACGATCTCTTTTATGCAAAGAGGGTTATGTTTTTATGCGCAAAAATCCAGACAATCAGGCGTTGGTGCTGGCTTTGGGCGGCATGATGGCTTCGCTGGTCTTTGTAGCCACCTACTTTTTCAAGCTGCCTGTATCCATCACTCAGGGATATATCCATCTGGGCGATGGTTTTATTCTGCTGGGCGCTTCACTTCTGGGGTGGGCCAGCATTCCCGCAGCCGCCATTGGCAGCGCTTTGGCGGATCTTCTGGGCGGCTATACGCTCTACATCCTGCCCACCTTTGTCATCAAAGGATTGGTTGCCGCCGTGGCTGTATACGCCCTGCGCGCCAGGCGGCCCTATTGGCTGACCGTGGCGCTGCTGGTGCTGGCTGAACTGGTCATGGTAGCCGGGTACTTCGTGACCGAATGGCTGCTGCTGGGCTACGGGCTGGCTGCCGCCGCGGGCGCCGTGGTTCCCAATTTGGTGCAGGGCTTCAGCGGCGTAGTGCTGGGCGCGATGCTCATTCCGCTGCTGCGGCGCGTAACGCCCCCGGCCATGCGCCTGTAATCCTTGCGGTGTAGTTTTTCCGGACGGTCCGAGAATCTCATACTCTCTGGCTGCCCGGATTTTTTTTGCAGAAGTGTTTCAACCGGTCTTTTCCTGTTTATAGAATAAATGTTTCCTCCACGTGCTTTCCTTACTTGCATTTGGATATCTACCGGGTTTATGGCATATT
>DGYFI06202__coassemble_590_pt1 | contig 23205 bp, 18 predicted proteins | sample DGYFI06202__metabat2_low_PE_001 | metagenome-assembled genome bin DGYFI06202
TGGGAATTCCGCAGAGCTCCTTTTCCAAAAAAGTCAAGCAGCTCAAGGAATACGGCTTTCTTGACCGCTTCATTGCGGAAGGCAACAAAAAGGAAATCTTCATCAGGCCGACGGAAAAAGCGATTCGCTTTTACAAGCAAAATACGATAGACCATGTCAGCAAGCATTTTTTCCCGTTTTTTGAAAAGCTGGACCGCTTTTCGGACGAGGATATCGCCGCTTTCACCGAAGCCCTTGAGGTGCTGACGGCCAGCTGCGAAGCAAAAGAACAGCAGCCCCAAAGATTGAAATACATCAAGTTGGAATAAGCCTCTCCCCGGGACCCGTCAGGATGCGTTTTTTCCTTTTTCCGCAAAGGCCGGCGTTCTGCGCGCGGCTGGCATGCAGAACGCCGGTCTTTTTTCGTAACCGATTTGCTATTTTGGCACAGCTGCCGCGGGTAGGAAGGAAAAGCCTGTCTTTCCCGCATTCTTAAGTGAAGAACAGAGCGCGGATATCCTCCTCCGTCAGGCTTCGCAGCTCGGTTTCTCCCGCCATGACCACGCGGTCAAACACGGCGCGCTTGCGCTTGCTCAAGTCGGTCACCTTTTCCTCGATCGTGCCCTGGGCAATCAGCTTGACCACGTCCACGTCATGGGTCTGGCCGATGCGGTGCGCGCGGTCGGTCGCCTGATCCTCGGCGGCGGGGTTCCACCATGGGTCATAATGAATCACCAGGTCCGCGCCGGTCAGATTCAATCCCGTGCCCCCGGCCTTCAGCGAAATCAGGAATACGCGGCCCTCGCCTCCATTGAAGCGGTCGCATAGCTCCTGACGCTTGTCGGGGCGGGTTTCGCCGTCTAGGTAAAGCGTCTGAATTCCCTCGCGCCCCAGGCGCTTGCGAATCATCTGCAACATGCCCACAAATTGCGAAAAGATCAGCATGCGCCGCTTGGAAGCGATAGCGTTGTGCACGATCTGCACCAGCAGCTCCAGCTTGCCGCTGGTGCCGTCGTAGTCTGGCAGAAACAGCTTGGGATGGCAGCACACCTGCCGCAGCTTGAGCAGAATGCTGAGCACCTGCATGCGCGCGCGGGGCAGCGCGCCCTCCGCCAGCGCCTGCCCCACGTGCTCGCGCAGCGTCAGCATCAAGCTGTCGTAGACCTGCGCCTGTTCGGGGGTCATGGCGGCATAGACGTATTCCTCGCGCTTCTTGGGCAGGTCAGCCAGCACCTCGCTCTTGAGGCGGCGCATCAGGAAGGGACGGATGCGCTCGCGCAGTTCGTCGGCGCGCTCGCCTCCGCCATAGCGGCGCAGAAACGCCGCCTGCGTGCCCAGGTAGCCCGGCAGCACAAAGTCAAAGATGCTCCACAATTCGCCGGTATGGTTTTCCATGGGGGTGCCGGTCAAGGCCACGCGCACCTGCGCGTCCAACTCCTTGGCGGCCACCGCCCCCTGGCTCTGGGCATTTTTCACGCTCTGCGCCTCGTCCAGGATGGCAAAGCGCAGGGGGATATCCCGCAGATGCTCGATATCGCGCCGCAAAAGCGGATAGCTGGTTAGCACCACGTCCACCGACGGGTCATGCTTGATCTCCTCGATCGCGCGGCGGCGCTCCTCTCGCGGGCCCGTCACCACCCGCACCACCATCGCCTCGTCAAAGCGCTTGAACTCGGCCAGCCAGTGATAGGTCAGCGACGTGGGGGTGACGATCATGCTCTTCATCACGCCGTCCCTGCGCCGGGCCGCCGACAGCGCCGCGATGATCTGCACCGTTTTGCCCAGCCCCATCTCGTCGGCCAGAATGCCGCCCATGCGCGCCTCATAGAGCGACAGAACCCAGGCACAGCCGCGCTGCTGATAGGGCGTGAGCTTGCGCCGCAGGCGGCCGGGCACATAGCCCAGATCCGCCTGCGCGTCGCCGCCCAGCGCCCCGATGGCGTTCTCCACGCCGCCGTCGGCCTCCACCTCCGCGCCAGCCATGCGCAGCATGCTCACCATGTAGGCCGAGCGGTACGCGCCGAAGCTGATCTCCCGCGCTTCGTCGCCAGCGCCGGGATCATCCAGAGAGGCGGCGTCCAGCAGCTCCTGCACCACGGGAGCTAGGGCGCTCATGTCGCGTACATCCAGAAATTCGCCTGTTTTCAGCCGCACATACTGCTGCCGCTGGGCGATGGCGCGCATCACCGGCAGGAGCTCCGGCACGGGCTTGCCCTCCTCCAGCAGCTCAAACACCAGCCGCCCTCCGCGCATATGGAAGGAAGCGCGCGCCGCAAAACGCCGGGGCTTGACCTTCTCAAACGCCGTGGAGGCATAGACCTCGCACAGTCTGGCCAGCTCCGTCACACCCTGGGTGCAGAACTTGAGGATCTCCTTGGAGCGCTTGAGCACGATATGCCCGCCGCGCACCACGAAGCCCGCATCCGAAAAGAAGTTCAGCAGCGCGCTCTCGGCGCGGCCGTCCCGAAGCAGCAGGCGTCCGCCCTCCGGCAGGGCGGTCTGATCCCCGCGGGAGGCCGCAAAGGGATCGATAACCGCATCCCCATAGTGGAATTCCACCCGCGCCTCCACATTGCCCCCCATCAGGTCCAGATAGGCGGCGGCTTTCAGGGGCGCGGTTTCCAGCCGCTGCGCCAGCTCCGGCGAGGGCGCGACCGCGCCCACGGCGGACAGGGCGGGCAGAAGCGTCGCCAGGGTGTCCTCCGCCTGGCGCGCGGGATAGCGGAACTGCGGCCCCTCCTGGCACAGCAGCCGGCAAACCCTGGCCTGCGCGCTGTGCAGATGTGTCACGCGTCCCTCCCAGAGCACGTAGCGCGCGTCCGGGCTGACCAGCCGCAGGCTTTCCACGCCCTCGGCGCGCACGGTCAGTTCCGTGGGCGTAAGCGCGATCGCGAAGCACAGGGGCAGCTCGACCGTGCGTATGTCGCCGTGCAGGATTTTTTCCTCATTGATCAGCAGCCAGAAGGAATGGTTCTCAAAATACCGTAGCACGCCGTGCAGGAGCGCCCCGGTCATCAGCACGAAACGCCCGTCCGTGGGCGGGCCCTGAAGCCGTCCCTCGGCGGGCGCGCCGCCCTCCTCCCACTGGCGAAGCGTTTCCGCCCTGAGCGGAATGTGGTTCATAAGCAGCGTGAGCAGGCGCTCGTCCTCGCGGGAAAAGCGCATCACGTCGGGCCGGTAGGTGAATTTGGCGGACATCTTCAGCGACGCGCCCAGGGCGAAACAGGTCAGCAGGTCCGCCACGCTGCGAACCGCGTAAAGCCGCTCCTGCCCCACGTTCAGCCCCAGCGCCGCGCGCCCGTCCCCATACAGCCTAAGCACCGGCGCCAGGCGCACCGTCTCGCCGCCCGGCATGGCGCGGCTCAACACGCCCAGCATCTTTTCGCCCAGGCGCATTTCGCTCTCCTGCCGGAAACGGCGCAGCCGCCCGTCCCCGCGCGCAGCCAGCACGGCGGCCGCCACGTGGCAGCAGGGTTCCTGCTCCTGGCCGCAGGTGCACTGCGCCGCGCCGGAGGCGAACAGACTCACCCTTTGCGGCGGCGTAGAACCCACGTCGTAGCACAGCGTATCCTCCCGCTCCTGGGCAGGATGCACGCTTCCCCTGCGAAACAGTTCCTCGCCCAGCCGGTAGCTTTCGCTGTCCACCCGCATATTCTCCCAGAAAATCATCTGCCGCCCTCCATGCAAAGCCTAGTCTGTTAACTTTCTGGATCGGCATGTTTTTTTCCTGCCTTTGACAGGACTGCGCGTTGAAAAAAGGCGGAATATTTTCATTCCGCCGGGGCAAGCTATGGGTGAAACGCAGACCAGGCAAACGGCCGGGAAACGCGCAGCAGGCGCTTTTGATTGAAAAGTGCCGGCCGTGTGCGGGGCGCATCACGGTGAAGATGTGAGATGGATTGAAGAAGATGTTGAGCATTGCGCGGTTTCTCCTAAAGCGCAGACGCTGCCGCGAAGCTGCGGGCTATTCTTATGCCAGCACGCGGTCGCATGCGCCCTCCACCATCAGGCGCAGGGCCTCTTCAAAGCCCGCGCCCACGTCCTGGCGGAAGGAGATGGACATCATGAGCATGCGCACGGTGATGCAGGCGGTTTCCATGCTGGTGGTCAGCCGGGCCCCGGCCTTGAGGATCAGGCGCTTGATGCGCTCATCGTCCGTAATATAATGCGCGTTGACCACGTCGTCCGGCAGCCGGCGCAAAAGCAGGGGCACCTCTTCGCGGATAAAGGGAATCAGGTTGTAGGTTTCCGCCACGCGAAACACCTCAAGGATGGCCTGCATGGTGCGCTCGCGCAGCGGAAGGTCGGTGCGCTCGGCCAGCACCTTTTCCGCACTCCCATACATCTCCTCATGAGTGCGCTCCAGCATGCTCAAAAACAGGTGCTCCTTGCTCTGGTAAAAGCGGTAAAACGCGCCCTTGCTGATGCCTGCCTCACGCGCCAGCTCATCCACCGTGGCATGGCGCATACCCTGGGATGCCGCGCTTTTCAGCGCCGCATCCAGCAGGCTTTCGCGGATGCGCTCGCGCTCCTGCGGGGAAAAAGCCGTTGCCATCGCTTTGCCTCCGTCACTGACCGGCAGGCAGCCATACCGTGGCGTTCATGCCGGGCAACACCTGCCAACTCGTGCTGATGGAAATGGTCACGTCGTAGTAGGTGGCGTTTTGCTTGGCGTTGCCAATGAGGGAAATGTCCGTGACCGTGCCGGATACTTCTTCCTGCGGCTGGCAGTCGAACACCACCGTGAGCGTATCGCCCACATGGACGCGCTCCAGGTCCATCTCATCTACCTCGGCCACCACATTCATAACGTCCAGATCATGGATGCTGGCCAAAAGCTGGCCCTTGTAGACCTGTTGACCGGAGGATACGCCCGCGGCGAGCTCCACTGCTCCGGCGTGGGAGGCCGTGACCGTCGCGCCGGTCACATCGGCCTGCGCATCCTGGCCGGAAAGCTCGAAGAGCAGCTGTCCCTTGCGCACGGTCTGGCCCGGCTGCACCGCGCAGCTGAGCACCCGTCCGGTGCCGCTTACAGCCACGTCCGCCGCCCGCTCGATGGTACCGGAGCCGATGCAGCTCTTGGTGCCCATCTTTTCGTCGCGGTAAATCTTGATGTTGTCGCCGTTTTCAAAGTCGCCCGCGGTCAGCTCCACCGTGTGGTCCGAACCGTTGACCGCCGTCACACGGCCCTCGCCCTCGTTGTCCTTATCGTTGGTCTGATAGAAATAGACCGTTTCGCCCACGTGGATGAGGCGGTTGTCCTCGTCATTGTAGGCGCCGGAGGTGCTGGCGTCGGCCACCTGCGGAAGCGCGCGCTCGATGCAGGCAATCATCCCGTAGAGGGCGGTCACGTCCTCGCACAGGTCGCCGGGGTCCGCAAACACCGCCTGCAAGGTGCCGTCCACCGGGGCGTAAACCTTGACCGTATCCAGCGCGAACAGTGCGTCGCCCGCCAATACCTGATCGCCGGTTTCCAGATCAAAGGGCAGCAGCACGCCGGAATAAGGCGCCGTGATCTTGTAGACGTTTTCACTTTCCGCCACCGCGTTGGCGGTGACGCTGCTCACAGCCGGGGTCTGCACATCCTCCGCCAGTGCGCACAGCGGCGTGAGCAGGGCGGCGGCCAACAGCAGAGCGAGCATTTTTTTCATGATTGATTCCCTCCCGAAGATTATTCGACGCTCTTGAGCGCCTCCACCATATCGATGGTCCGGACCTTCCGCGTCAAAAGGCCGGCGATGAGGCAGGAAAAGGCAAACGTGACCGCACAGGCCAAAAGGACCGACGGCAGCCGAACCGTGGAGATGAACACCATCGTGTCCGTCTCACAGGAGCGGAATACCACGCCTGTGAGCCACCAGCCCGGCAGGATGCCCAAAAGCACGCCAAAGCCGCTGACCAAGGCATTTTCCGTAACGATCAGGCGGCGGATCTCCCGCTGGTGATAGCCCAGCACCTTGAGCGTGGCATACTCGCGGCAGCGCTCCACAAAGTTGAGGATGCCCATGTTGTACAGCACCACAAAGGCCAGGCCCAGCGCCGCGCCCGCCATCAGCTGGAACACGCCCTGCAGTCTTTCCAGCACTTTGAGGGTGTCGGTCATCTCGCTGGCGGGATACTGGAATTCCTCAAATTCATCCAGCCCGCTCAAATAGTTCAGCCCAGCCTGCGTGGGCGCAAGCACGTTGAGCGCCGTCGGCACGAAAGCTCCCTTCTTGCAGCCGTTCCATGCAGAGCGGCTCATCAGCACGGTCTGACCGATGGTGATCTCGGCCACGCCGCTGACCTGGACCGAAACGGGGTCCGGGTCGCCGGACAGCCAGATCTGTACCCAATCGCCCGCCTGGGCTCCCAGGGCTTCCGCCAGCTTGCGCGACAACAATACACCATCGGTAGGCAGCGCTATCCACGTTTCGTTCGGGCCCAGATTCATCAGGCGCTGGTCGTCCTCCAGCACGGTGAGCGTGGTGGCGCGGAATGCATCGCCCAGGCGGATGCTCACGCTTTTGTCCATCACGCCCTCCAGAAGCTCCGCGTCCACACGCTTGCGGTAGCCCTCCACGTCTCCCGCGCCGGCGTCCAGCTTCGCGCGCACGCTATAGCGCAGCGTTCCTTCGTAGTACTTGCCCACGAAGTATTTGACGCTGTCATTGAGGCTAAGCGAGGTGATGATGAGCATGGTACAGCACAGGGCCCCGATCAGCGACATCAGCGTGCGCGCCTTGTTGCGCAGCATGTTACGGCACACCATTTTCGCATTGAAACCCAAGCGGCTCCACAGGCTGCCCACCCGTTCCAGAAAGAGCTTCTGTCCCGCGCGGGGCGGACGGGGCCGAAGCAGCGCGGCGGTGACCTCCCTGGCGCTGCGGCGGTAGGTGCGCAGGCAGATAAGACAGCTGAGCAGCACGCCCAGGCCGCATACCACCCATTGCTCCCAGGAAATCGGGGCCTGCAGGCAGCGGGGAAAGGTATAGCGCGCGCTTTCCATGTTCCACAGGATGTAGGGAAGCGTCTGCCGCCCAACGACCAGTCCCAGCACCGATCCCACCAAAGACGGATAAAAGGCATAGCACAGGTAGTGCCGTTCGATCTGTCCGTCGCGGTAGCCAAGGGCCTTGAGGCAGCCCATCTGCGTGCGCTGGTTTTCCAGCATGCGGGTGATGGTGGTCAGCACGATCATGGCCGCCACGGCATAAGCCAGCAGCGGAAAAACGTAGCTCAGGCTGCGGTACATGCCCGCGTCCGAGGCGACGCCGTGCACGCTGCTTTGAGTGCGGCTATCCAGCATCAGCGCGTCGGGATAATAGGCGCTCACGGCGGCTTCCACCGTCTCGGCATTCGTCCCGTCCGCGAGGGTGACCACCAGACTGTTGAGCGAAAGCGCGCCGATGGCCCCGTTGTTGATGAGGATAAAGCCGTAGTTGAGCGGATCACGGACGCTGTTTTTGGTCAGGGAGACGAATTCCGGGCTTAAGCAGGTCCCGCGGATGATGAAATCGTACACCTGTCCGCCCACCTTCAGGCCGATGCGGTCGCCCACGGCCAGCCCGTTTTCGCGTGCAAACAGCTCATCCAGCAGGCAACCGCGCAGGTCGGTGCTTTCCAGCCCGCTCCCCTCCCGCACCAGCGGACGGTTGATGCGGGCTGCCCCGTCATAGGCCTCCACCACCAGACTGGGCTCATGGGGCAGGTCCACGGTCAGCTCTGCCGTGGCGCGGGCCTGCACATCCTCCACGCCCGCGATGCCGCGCACCCGTTCCAAGGCCTCCCGGTCGGCGCTGGAGAGGGTGATCCACACATCCGCCACGTTCTGCTCATCAAAATAGGTCTGGGCCGACAGGTCCAGCATGCGCCAGGCCGCGTCCAGTCCGCTGAACACCCATGTGCCCAGCGCACAGAGCAAAATCACCGCCAGAAACTGCATCCGGTTGTGCCACATATCGCGCACAAGCTTACGGCGCAGCACGTTTTTTACCATGCGATCTCCTCCACAGAGGCCGGATGGTCGTTCATTTCCACGCTTTCGATCTGCCCGTTGCGCACGCGGATCACCCGGCGGGCCAGCGGCGCGATGGCTGCGTTATGCGTGATGATGGCCACGGTGGTCTGGTATTTTTCACTTACGTCCTTGAGCAGCGCCAGCACCTGCAAACCGGTCTTGGAATCCAGCGCGCCGGTGGGCTCGTCGCACAGAAGCAGCGCGGGATTCTTGCACAGCGCGCGTGCGATGGACACGCGCTGCTGCTCGCCGCCGGAAAGCTGGGCCGGGAAGTTGTTCATCCGCTCGCCCAGGCCCACCTGTTTGAGCACCTCCACCGGGTCCAGCGCCCTGGGGCACACCTGGCGCGCCAGCTCCACGTTTTCCAGCGCGGTCAGATTGGGCATGAGGTTGTAGAACTGGAACACAAAGCCCACATCCAGCCGACGGTATTCGGTCAGCTCCCGCCCGCTTAGGCTGGTGATTTCCTTGCCGTCCACGGTAATCTTTCCGGAGGTGACCCGGTCCATGCCGCCCAGGAGGTTGAGGATGGTCGTCTTGCCCGCGCCGCTGGGACCCAGCACCACGCTTAATTCGCCCTTTTCCATCTCAAAGCAGACATTGTTGGCGGCGAGTACCGTTTCCCCGACGGTGTGGTATTCCTTGGTCACATTTTCAAAGGTGATGTAACTCACGGCGTTTCCTTTCCGAACGGCCGATCTGGAAAATGATGCAAAACGCTGGGACCAAAACCGTTCTTTCGGTCATAGGGTAGCATTCCGGCAGGGCATTGTCAAGGGCTTGCAGGCGCACGCGGAGAAGGTTTACAGAAGGTTCACAATCCGAAGCAGCGTACAAAAAAGGAGGGGCATTTCCCCTCCGGTCAGATGATTGTTCCGGGTCCAAGCGGAAGCGACATTTTCTTTTCCGCCGCTTCCCGGCGGGTCTCACGTTCCAGCTGCTCGTCCGGCTGCGGTCCGACGGGGCGGCTGTCCTGCCGTCCGGGGCATTTGTGCGCAAACGGACAACCGTGGCAGTGCGGCCGGCTCCGCTCCGGGTCGCACCGGCGGCAGTGCGGGGCCTCATGATGCGGCCCTCTGCCCGCGCCGGGACGGCGTCCTGCGTCTGGACCGGCCTTGGGCCCGTCCTCGCCATGATGCCGCTTTCCGTGCGCCGCGCCGGGGTGTCCGTGCGGCTGCGGAGGCTCGAGAGACTCGAAGGCGCCGGGCTCCTCTGCGGGTGCGTCAGGCTTCTCCCCTGCCTTCGGAACGGCGAAGTTCCTGCGTCCGTCCCCTCCTCTGGGAGCCTCGGTGGCCTTGGGTTCGGCGGGGACTTCGTCCTTTTCGGGAAGTTCCGCCTCTTCGGTGGGCTTCTCCTCCGCCCCCGGCGCGTCCGTGACAGCGGGGCGGGGCGCATCCATTTCCGCCAGCGCCGGCAGCAGGGCCCCGGTCAACAGGCAAATCAGCATCACAAGTGCAATCGCAGTCTTTTTCATGGACAACCTCCTCACCATTCACACAGCCGCGCTCAACGCTCCATCCAGCCCGCCAGCCGGGCCGCCAGCGCCGGGTAGGCATATTGTTCCACCTCGTCTGCGTTTTTCGACGACAGCAGGGGCTTTCCCTGTTTCCAGCGGCACGCCAGTTCCGTCATATAGGCGTCCAGCGCCGCTTCATCCGCGGCTCCGGCTGCCTGCTCCACGCACAGCCCCATGCCCGTTTGCTCCAGCACCCGCTTGACGCCGCTTCCCGGCAGATCGCCCGACATGCAGCAGACGATGGGCTTTTCCATCATCATATATTCAAACAGCTTGCCCGTCAGAATCCCGCGCTGGGCGGCCAAGTGCCACGAGGCCATCAGCAGCACGTCCGCGCCGCGCTGCAGGGCGATGGACGCCTCGCGCGAGACCAGGCCGTGGTCCTCCACCAGGTCCCCCATGCCGCACGCGGCGGCCTGGCGGCGCATCAGGGCGCTTTCGCCCCCCGCATATACCAGCGCCACCTGGCTGCGCGCCAGCTGTCCCCGCTTGATCAGCGCGGCCAGCGCGCGAAACATCGGGGTGAGGTCGCGGTCGCCCACGCCCTTGCGGCCCATGCTGAGCATGCCGCAGTAGACCACGCGCAGCTTGCCCGTGCACGCGGGCGCCTCCACCGCGGACGGCAGGTCCTCGCGGTCGAAGCCGTTGGACAGGACGCGCCCGACGTCGTCAAAGCCCATCATTTCCAGAAAGCCCTGCGACGCGGCGCACAGCACATCCGCTTCGCGCCGGAGCATGCGCAGATAGCGGGCCTTTTGGCCCTTCTGCCAGGCGAACGCCGTGCCCACCTCGTCCCGGAAATCCGCGATCCACCGGCGGGCCAGCCCGCGCCGCTTGGCCTCGCGGGCGATTTCATGCACGCTCCAGGGCGCGTAGGTGGAAAACACCACGTCGTACGTGCCGGTCAGCCCGTCCAGCGCGGCCACGGCGCGGCGGCGGAAGCTACGGTCCGCCTGCCAGCGCAGCCAGCGATAGACCGCATCCTTGACGGCATGCAGCGCGCCTGCGCGCGAGGCGACCGCGGGCGGCTGCGCTTCGGCCTGCCGCGTTGCGGCGGACGTTGTAGCCGGGCGGGCGCGCCGGTCCCGGAGGGGGTTCCACTCCCGGATGACATGCACCTGCTTCAGGGCCATCAGGTCGCACGCAAGGGTGGGGTCCCGGCGGTCGTTCATACCGGGACCGCACACAACGGTGACCTCGTGGCCCATGCGGCTCAGATATTTGGCCAGCTTGGTGGGCCGGACCGCGCCGATAGCATTTTGGGGCGCAAAATAATAGCTGATGATCAGGATGCGCTTACCCACGGGCGCGTCCTCCTTTCCGTGCGTTCAGGCCTGCTTGGGGAACAGCCTGGGCAGCAGCGAGGCGCTGCAATAGCCCTCGTCCCAGCGGCGCTTGGCCGCCCGGCGCATGGCCTCGGCCTCCTCGCGGGGCAGGGCCGCGAAGTGGTTCAGCGCCTCCAGGACGCCCTCCTCGCCCCTTTCCGGAGCATAGAGGAAGCCCACGTCCGGCGTGACCAGTTCGGGAATGCCGCCCACGCGCGGCGCGATGACCGGGATGCCATGGCGCATGGCCTCCATGATGGACACAGGCACGCCCTCCTTCTTGCTGGTGTTGATGAACACGTCAAAGGGGCGCGTATCGTAGAGGCGCTGCACATGCGCGCCGTCCAGCTCGCCCAGCAGCTCACAGATCACGTTCTCCTTGGGGTCCAGCAGCTCGGAGGCCAGGGCCCGCACCTTCGCTTCCTCCGCGCCCGCGCCGATATGCGTCCAGCACAGCGGCCCGCCCTGCCAGCGCGAAAGCGCGCGCACCAGCACATCCACCTGCTTGATGGGATTGAACATGGCGCAGCTGACCACGCGCAGCACGCCCTGCGTATACAGCGGCGGCTCACGCAGGCGGTCCACCGGCACGCCGGATGAACCCATGGCCAGCACATGCACCTTGCGCTCGTCCACATGGCCCCGCATGTAGCTCATGAACTGGGCGCGCGCCGTGCGGCTGATCAGGTACAGGCCGTCCGCCTCGGCGGCGATGCGCCGCTTCATCATGTAGGGGTTTTTGGCAAAGCGCTCCGTATCCACGTCGTAGGCGTGGCCGCGGATGACGCAGCGCACGCGCGGATGCTTCCGTTTCGAGAGCGCGGCGGCATAGCCGTCAAAGCTCATCCAGCAGGAGTACAGGGTGGTGTGCGCCTCCACCGCGCCGCGCATGAGCCGCTCCGTCCAGTAGTGCATCTTGAGCCCGCGCTGGGTAAAAGCCAAAAGCCGCAGCGCGTTCCCCAGCGTCAGCACGCCGTCCCTGCGCATGTGCTTTAGCTCGCGCCACACATCCGCCGTGAACGGCGTTTTCAGCAGGGCGCGAAGGCCCGCCAGCCCCGGACGCACGGCCGTAAAGGGCCGCTCGCCCCGCTCGTCGCCCGGCATCAGCGTGCGCACGCCATAATAGCTGACCATCATCACCCGGTCAAAATGGGCCATCAGCCAGGGCAGCTCCTGCATCATGAAGGGATTCTGCCGGCCATCCGCCGAAATGGCGCAGTTGCTTAAGTAAATCAGCGTTCCGGGCATTCGATTCCCACCCTTTCCAGCACCTGGGCCAGCACGCCCCGCCAGGACATGCGGCTCTCCGCGTAGGCGCGCATCTGCGCGGGCGTCTCTTCGTCGGCCTGCGCGCGCCGGGCAAAGGCCGCCAGCTCCGCCAGGTCGATGGGGCTTTCGTCATTGGGAAGACGCAGGCAGAAGGCAGGGTCCTCCGGCAGGGAGGGATCGTCCACCGCGTAGACGAAGGGCAGGCCCCGCGCCATGTATTCCCGCAACTTGAGCGTCATGCTGCGGTACTGGCCCTTGCGGTACAGCCCCAGCCCGCCGATACCGATATCGCACGCCGCCGCCACCCGGTCCAGCGCCTCGCCGTGCAGCTCGCCGTGAAAGACGACCCGGTCCCCCACGCCCCGCTCCTGCGCCAGCCGTTTCCAGGCCGCCAGCGAACCGTCGCCCTCTTCGCCCACCATGTGCACCGTGACCGGCTCGCCGCCCTCGTAGCGCGCCAGTGCCTCAATTAGCCGGTCGTAGCCCTGCCAGACCGACATGCTCGCCAGCGCGAGCATGCCGACGTCCCGCGCCCCCTTGCGCGGGGCGTGCAGGGGCAGGCGGCTCACGTCCACGCCGTTGAGGATGTTCATGGCGGGACGGCCGTTGAGCGTGCCCTCGCAGGGGTCGCCGATGAGGGTATAGAGGTCGATCATGGGTTCCAGGCGGCGGAACACATGCGCGTTGTAGGCAAAGACCGGCATGCGCAGAAGCGAGGAGCGCTTGCCGTTTTCAAACGGATAGGTCGGATGCTCCACCACCAGCCGCGCCCCCTGCGCCTTCACGGTGGCCAGCGCCCCCGGCGCGTTATGGAACACCGGCATGAAGCGCATGTACACCACGTCAAAGCGCCTGATGGCCGCCGCCTCTTTCACGGCGGCCATCAGATCCACGTACAACAGCGTCTTTTCATACCCCGGCAGGCCTGTCAGCCGGGCGGGACGGAGCAGCGTGCGCTCGCCCTCCCCCACCAGCCACAGGCCCTCATGGTCCCAGCCGATCAGCCGCGCCTCGTGCCCCATGGCCCGCACGGCGGCCATCTGCCCGTCGAACTTGATCTTGAGGTTATCGCCCTTTTCCAGCGGGTAGCGCATCAGAAACAGCACCGACGCCACAGCCGCACCCCCTTCCGTCATGGCTCGCGCCCGTCCAGCAGATCGCGGTAGAGCGCGGTCATCTGGGCGAGCACCGCCTCCAGGCTGTAGCGGCGCATTTCGCGGCGGTTGCGCTCGCCCATGCGCTCGCGCAGGGCCGGGTCCGCCAGAAGCCGCGCGATATCCTGCGTAAACCCGTCCGCGTCGCGCGGCGGGCGCAGAAAGCCGCCCTCGCCGGGGGCAATCAGGTCGTTGTTTCCGCGCACGTCGCTGACCACGCAGGGAAGCCCTGCGGCCATGGCCTCCATCTGGGCCACGGGCAGCCCCTCCTGCAGGGAGGGAAACACAAACACGTCCGCAGCCGCCAGCAGCGCCGGAATATCCTTGCGGAAGCCCAGAAAATGCACGCGGCCCTCCATGCCCAGCGCGCGCGCCTGCTTTTCCAGCGCTGGCTGCCGGTCCCCCACGCCGCAAAACACCACATGCGCCCCTTCGATGGGCGCGGCGGCGGCGATCACGGTTTCGTGGTTCTTTCGCTCGCTGTGCTCGCCCACGGTGATGAGCACGGCGTCCTCCGGGCCGATGCCCAGCCCGGCACGCACCGCGGCGCGGTCCACCGGGCCGCGAAAGCGCGCAAGGTCCACACCCACGCCGCTGACCAGCGCCACGCGGCCGGCGGCAAAGCGCTTCGCACGGGCGTAGTCCTCGCCGTTGATGGTGATGAGCAGGTCCGTCCAGCGGCTGAGCAGGCGCTCGGCGGGATAGAACAGCAGCCAGTTTTTCAGCGGTGCGCCGGTAAAAAAGTGAAACCCGTGCGCCGTATAGACCACGCGCGTGCCGCGCTTGCGCGCCGTGCGCGCCGCCAGGCGGCCAACCAGCCCGCCCACGGGGGTGTTGCAGTGGATGAGCGCGTAGTCCTCCGCGTCGATCAGCTGTTTCAGGCGGCGGCAGACCTCGCGGTTGGCCGCGGAAAACGGCGAGCGGGAAAAGGGCAGCTCCACCCAGCGGTCGCACCAGGGCACCTGCGGATGCGGGTCGGGCGTATCGTTGGCGCAGCACAGGTGCACCTCGTAACCCTGCTCCTGAAACCAGCGCATATAGGGCAGGTGGAACACCAGCACGTGCATGCGCAGCACCGTGGCCACAAACAGCACCTTTTTGCTCATGCGCCCACCTCGGTCCGGCGGATGGTTTCGGCAAAGGAGAGCTCCTCCTCCGGCCGGAACGCTTCGCTCATGCTCTGGTCATAGGTCAGCGTGCCAAACACCTTGCCCACCAGCCCCACGCGCGGGGCCAGCGCCCCCAGCAGCGCGGCCAGGCCGGGCACCAGCCTCATCCGCCGGCCATGGCAGGCGGCGATCTCCCGCACCATGGCGCAGGTGGACACATATTCGCGGTTCTGCGGGAAGTACAGCCCACCCTCGCCGCTTTCCATCAGCCGCTCCACGAAGGCGCAGAGGGTGTCGATATAGAGCATGCTGCGCTCGTTTTGGGCGCGTGGGAACAGCGGCAGGCTCTGCGCCAGCGCCGAAAGCCGGGGGTAGTTGCCCCGGCAGCCGCGGCCGTAGATCATGGGAGGTCGGAGCACGGCCACATGGAAGGCATCGTCCGCCAGCCTAGCAAGCGCCTGTTCCGCCTTCCATTTGCTGACGCCGTAATGGGTGTTGGGCGCGGGCTGCGTATGCTCGGTGATGCGCCCGCAGGTCAGGCCGTAGACGCTCATGCTGCTGAAGAACACAAACTGTTTTACGCCCTGCGCCTTGGCCGCCCTGGCCACCTCCAGCGCCAGCTCACGGTTGACGCGGTCGTAGAGCACCTCGTCGCCGGGCTGCTCTTTTCTGTGCGCCAGCCCCGCCACGTGGATGACGCGGCCGCAACCCAAAAAGGCGCTTGCATCCCAAGCGCCGTGCAGGTCCATTTCCTCCGTCTCAAACCGCTCCGGCCGGCGGCTGAGCCAGGCGTGCAGGTGCGTGCCGATATAGCTGCCCGCCCCGGTAATGATTACCCGCGTCATGGCTTGTCCTCCCTGCCGCCGATGGGATAGCTTTTCCCCTCGCGGCCCTCAGCGATGCCCTGGCGGTTGACGACCTTGACCAGCGTGAGCAAAAAGCACTTGAGGTCGAAGGCGAAGCTGATGTTATGCGCATATTCGGCGTCACGCCGCGCTTTCTTCTCGAGGTCGCGGCTGAGGTAGTCCCGGCCGTTGACCTGCGCCCAGCCGCTCAGACCGGGCCGGATCTGGCTGGCCCCGAAGCGGTCGCGCCAGGCCATCAGGTCCTCCTGATTCCAAAGCGCGGGCCGGGGGCCGATGAGCGACATATCGCCCTTCAGGATGTTCCAAAGCTGGGGCAGCTCGTCCAGGCTGGTCATGCGCAGAATCCGCCCCACGCGGGTAATATAGCCTTTGGAGCCGCGCAGGTCGTTGGTGGGCACGTCGCGGGGCGCGTCCACGCGCATGGTGCGGAACTTGTAGATTTCAAACAGCTTGCGGTCCTTGCCGAAACGCTTCTGCTTAAAGACTACGGGGCCGGGGCTGTCCAGACGGATGACCAGGGCGATCAGCGCCAGCAGCGGGCTGAGCACCACCAGCCCGACGGCTGAAAGAAGCACGTCCAGGGCGCGCTTGATATATCGTTCGTACATCGGTTCAAACTCCCGTCTCTTGCTGATGGGCCTTTTCCTGCTCCTGACGCGCCTCGATGATGCGGTTGGCGGCGTTGAGGTAGGCCAGGCAGCTGGCCTCGATGATATCGGTGGACACGCCCTTGCCCAGCATGGTTATGCCCTCGCTGCTCACGCGCACGGTGACCTCGCCCAACGCGTCCTCGCCCTCGGTGACGGCGCGCAGCTGGTAGCTCTCCAGCTTGCATTTGAAGCCGGTGATCTGATCCACGGCGTGGAAGCATGCCTCGACCGGTCCGTCGCCGCAGTCCGCGCGGGTGATGACGTCCGCGCCCCGCTGGAGGCTGACGGTGGCGGTGGCTGTCATGTGGTTGCCGCTGAAGATCTGGAAGGAATGGATGCGGTACAGGCCGTGCGAGCCGCGCACCTGCTCGCGGCAGATGGCCATGACGTCGCGCTCGGTGATGTCCTTCTTGCGGTCGGCCAGCTCCTTGAACTTTTCAAAGGCGCGGTCCAGCTCGTGCTCGGTCAGCTCAAAGCCCAGCTCCTGCGCGTGCTCGCGCAGGGCGTGCCGGCCGCTGAGCTTGCCCAGCACCACCCCGCCCTGGGGAATGCCCAGCTCCTCGGGCTTCATGATCTCGTAGGTGGCGCGCTCGCGCAGCACGCCGTGCTGGTGGATGCCGCTCTGGTGCACGAAGGCGTTGGCGCCCACGACGGCCTTGTTGGGCGGAATCTCCATGCCGCTTAGGTTCGCGGCCAGGCGGCTGATGCGGTAGATCTCATGGATGTTGAGGTTGTCCCGAAGGCCGTAGATATCCCGGCGCGTGCGCAGGCCCATTACGATTTCGTCCAGCGAGGCGTTGCCCGCGCGCTCACCCAGGCCGTTGATGGTGCATTCCACCTGCCGCGCGCCCCGGCGGATGGCTTCCAGCGTGGTGGCGGCGGCCAGGCCCAGGTCGTTGTGGCAGTGGGTGGAGATCACGATGTCGCGCTCCCCCGCCACCTCGCGGCAGATGGAGGCGATCAGGTCGCCGTATTCACCCACGGCGGCATATCCCACGGTGTCGGGGATATTGATGGTGGTCGCGCCCGCCTCCACCGCCGCCCTGCATACCTGATAGAGAAAATCCGTCTCGGTGCGGGTGGCGTCCTCGCAGCTGAACTCCACGTCCGCGCACAGCGAGCGCGCCAGGCGCACGCCGCGCACAGCCGCGTCCAGCACCTGCTCGCGGTTCATGCCCAGCTTGGCGGCGCGGTGCAGGGGGCTGGTGGCGATAAAGACGTGGATGCGGGGCTTCGCCGCCTCCCGAAGCGCGTCGGCGGCGGCGCGGATGTCCGCTTCCACACAGCGCGCCAGCGAGCACACGCCGGTTTTGACCGTGCGGGCCACAGCGCGCACGGCTTCAAAGTCTCCCGGACTCGCCCCGGCGAAGCCGGCTTCGATCATGTCCACGCCCAGCGCCTCCAGCGCACGGGCAAAGGCCACCTTGTCATCCAGATGAAAGCTCACGCCGGGCGTCTGCTCGCCGTCCCGGAGCGTGGTGTCCAGAAACAGTACCGTATCGCGCATGCGTTTCCTCCGTTATGGCAGGCGGATGTGCGGAAGCAGCTTTTCCAGCGTCTTTTCGCCAATGCCTTTTACGTTCATCAGGTCTTCCGGGTAGTAAAAGGGTCCGTTTTTCTCGCGTTCCTCCATGATGCGCCGGGCGATGACCTCGCCCACGCCCGGCAGGGTGTCCAGCTCCTCCGCGTCCGCGGTGTTGACGGCCACCGGTCCGTCCGGAAGCGACGGCGCCAGAAAGGCAACCCTTCGCGGCTCCCCGGCGGCGGCCAGCACAAACGCGCCGCTTCCGGGCCCGGGCGTCACATGCGCCGCCGTCAGCCCCAGCGCCAGCGCAATCAGCGCGCATGCCGCGCACCAGCCCAGGACCCGGCGCACGGCCTCAGGCCCCTCCCTTGCGCACCTTCTGGCCGGCCTTGGTATCCTCCAGAATATAGCCCAGGGCCTTGATCTGGTCGCGCAGCTCGTCGGAGCGCTTCCAATCCTTGTTTTTGCGGGCCTCGGCGCGCTCGTCCACCAGCGCCTGCACCTCGGCCGGGATGGCGTCGTTTTGCTTCATCAGAAGGCCCAGCACGCCGCAGATGGCGTTCATCTTCTCCAGCCCCAGCTGCACGGCCTCGCGGCTCACGCCGCCCTGGGGCAGCTTGTAGACGGCGCGCACCAGCTCAAAGAGCGCAGCCAGCGCGTCGGCGGTGTTCAGGTCGTCGTCCATGGCGGCGATGAACTTCTCCTCCGAACGCAGGCACTCGTCCATGAAGGCGCGCTCGCCCTCGTCGGGCGTGCGGTCCTGGGCGCTGGCGAGGAGGAAGGTGAGCTGATCGCGCGCGGTGTAGAGTCTTTCAAGGCTGCTGGCCGCCGCCTCGATGAGGTCGCGGCTGAAGTTGATGGGGCTGCGGTAGTGCGCCGAAAGCATGAACAGGCGCACAGCCTCCAGATCAAATTCTTTGGAGATGTCGCGCACGGTGAAGAAATTGCCCTTGGATTTGGACATCTTCTCGTTGTCGATGTTGATAAAGCCGTTGTGCATCCAGTAGCGCACGTAGGGCTTGCCAGTAGCCCCGGAGGTCTGGGCGATCTCGTTTTCGTGGTGCGGGAAGAGCAGGTCCTTGCCGCCGCCGTGGATATCGAACGTCTCACCCAGGTAGGTGGTGCTCATAGCCGAGCACTCGATGTGCCAGCCGGGGCGGCCCATTCCCCAGGGGCTTTCCCAGGCGGGTTCGCCGGGTTTCTGCGCCTTCCAGAGGGCAAAGTCCAGCGGGTCCTCCTTGACCTCGTCCACGCTCACGCGCGCGCCGCTCTCCAGGTCCTCCAGGTTCTGCCCGCACAGGCAGCCGTAGCTGGGGAAGGCGCGGACGCGGTAGTACACGTCGCCCTGGGATTCATAGGCCAGGCCCTTGTCGATGAGCCGCTGGATGAGGGCGATGATCTGCGGGATGTGCTCGGTGGCGCGGGGGTGCACCGTGGCCGGGCGGATGCCCAGGGCTTTGGCGTCGGTGAAGTACTCGGCGATGTAGCGCTCGGCGATCTCCCCGACGGTCACGCCCTCCTCGTTGGCGCGGCGGATCATCTTGTCGTCGATGTCGGTGAAATTCTGCACGAAGGTCACTTCGTAGCCGCGATATTCCAGATAGCGGCGAAGCACGTCAAAGACGATGAAGGGACGCGCGTTGCCGATGTGAAAGAAGTTGTATACCGTAGGACCGCAGGCATAGATGCCCACCTTGCCCTCGTGAAGGGGCACAAAGAGTTCCTTTTTCCGGGTCATGCTGTTGTAGATCTGCATGCTGTTCGCTCCTTTATTGCGCTGTGTCGGCGGGTTCGGAAAGAAGTTCATCGCCGTAGGTACATCGCCCGTGGCAGGGCGCGTCCTCCGGAGCCGCGTCGCAGCCCTCGCAGCCCAGGCGTCGCGCATGCTGCGCCAGGCAGCTCTCAAGCACCGTCAGCCGCTTGACCAGCGCCTCCATGCGGTCCAGCATGGGGTCGGGCAGGTTGACCTGGTCCAGGTCCACCTCGCCGGCGGGCTGGGGATGCTCCTTTTTGACGATGCGGCCGGGGTTGCCCACGACGGTGCAGTTATCCGGCACGTCCTTTAAGACGATGGCGCCCGCGCCCACTTTGCTGTTGTTGCCGATGGTGATGGGCCCCAGCACCTTGGCCCCCGCGCCGATGGTGACGCCGTTCAAGATGGTGGGGTGGCGCTTGCCGATATCCTTGCCTGTGCCGCCCAGCGTGACGCCCTGATAGATGGTCACATCGTCGCCGATAATGGTGGTTTCGCCGATCACCACGCCGTCGCCGTGATCGATGAACACCCGGCGGCCGATGGTCGCGCCCGGGTGAATCTCAATGCCCGTGCGGTGCCGGGCGCGCTGGCTGATCCACCGGGCCAGCAGCACATGTCCCCTTTCATAGAGCGCATGCGCCCGCCGGTGCGATTTGAGCGCCACCAGCCCGGGATAGCACAGCCGCACCTCCGCCATGGACTTGGCGGCGGGGTCTCGGGCCAAAACCGCCTCGCGGTCCTCGCGCACCAGCGTTTTCCAGTCGTTCATCCGTTCCGTCCTTCCCGGCGTATGCCTACGCCTGCGCCCTGGGCGCCTTTTCCACATACCGGCCCGCAAACACGCCTTCCACATCCTTAAGCAGGGTTTCCTGGGCGTTGAGGCCGCCGGCGTGACGGGGCGAGAGCAGATACGCGCCGTCCGCCAGCCGCCTGCGGGCCTTTTCGGTGTCGTTCCATTGCAGGTAGAGCACGTTTTCCACCGCGCGGGCCAGCGCCGCGTCTTTCACGGGGAACATCAATTCCACCCGGCGGTAGAGATTGCGCGGCATCCAGTCCGCCGAGGAGAGGTACACCTCGCGCTGTCCGCCGTTTTCAAACACGAAGGCCCTGGCGTGCTCCAGGTGCCGCCCCACGATGGAGCGCACGTGGATGTTGTCGCTCACACCCTGGATTTCGGGAATCACGCAGCAGATGCCGCGCACGATCAAGTCGATCTCCACGCCCGCGCGCCCGGCGCCGAGCAGCGCCTTGATGATCGCCTTGTCCGAGAGGGAGTTCATCTTCGCCACGATGCGCGCGCCGCGTCCGGCCAGGGCGTGCTCGCGCTCGCGCTCGATCAGGTCCAGCAGCGTAGGCGCGAGCAAATCGGGGGCGGTGACCAGCTGCTCCAGCGCCTCCGCCCCGCCGCTCTCCAGCCCCTTGAAAAAGGCAGCCGCGTCGGCGGTGAGCACGGGGTCTGCGGTGAGCAGACCAAAGTCTGTGTAGAGCCGCGCGGTGCCGTCGTGGTAGTTGCCGGTGCCCAGATGCACCTCGCGGCGCGTCTGGCCGTCCACCTCGCGCTCAAAGAGCGTAACCTTGCTGTGGGTCTTCATGTTCGGCAGGCCGTACATCACATGGCAGCCCGCACGCGCGAGACGCTCGCCCCAGTAGAGGTTGTTTTCCTCGTCAAAGCGCGCGTGCGCCTCGAAGAGCACCTGCACCTCCTTGCCGTTTTCCGCGGCCTGGGCCAGCGCCGCCACGATGGGACTGTTGCCGCTGACACGGTAGAGCGTCTGGCGGATGGCGCGGACCGTCGGGTCCTGCGCGGCCAGCTTCATCAGATGCACCACCGGCGCAAAGCTATGGTAGGGATGGTAGAGCAGCCAGTCGCGCCGGTCGATCTGCTCGAACGCGTCCCGGCCCATCAGCTCGCTGCGCTCCACGGGCTGGGCGGGCGGATATTTCAGTTCCGGCCGCTTGACCTGCGCGTAGAGGTTCATCAGCATTCTATTCAGATCCAACGGTCCCGTGACCCGGTAGCGCCGCTCTCTTTCCAGCCCGAACTGCTGCATCAGCAGCGTGAGCATCTCCTCGCTCATGCGCTCCTCCGCCTCCAGGCGCATCACATCGCCGCCCAGGCGATGGGCGAGCATCTCGCGCACAGCCGGCACGATATCATCCCCCGTGCGCTCCTCGACGGGGAAATTCTGATTGCGGATGATGCGGAACACCGCCGCATGCTCCACCTGGTCCTTGGGAAACAGGCGGTGCAGGTAGTGCTTGACCACGTCCTCCACGCGGATGAGGCACTGCTCCCCCTTGGTTTTGGACAGGTCGAACAGGCGGGGCAGCGCCGCGGGCAGCCCCACCAGATAAAACGGGCCCGCCCTGTGCCGGGCGCGCGTGAGCTTGACCAACAGGTAGAGCTGTTTTTGCCGGGGACGGCTGTCCCGAAGCGGCTCCACCTTCAAAAAGGGACGGATCTCCTTTTCAAACAGCGCCTTTTCGCGCCGAATATGGTCCTCGTCCAGCGAGAAGGTGGGGTAGAGCCTGACGCCCTGCAAATACAGCTCGCTGCGGATACCTTCATAGAGCAGATACTGGGCGTTGTTCTGCCGCAGGACCTCGCGGTTGACGCGCCGGTAGAGCCTCGGCCCAGCAACGCCGCCGAATTTTGTCTTCTCCTTGGCAGCCTGGTAGATGCGCTGGTAGCGCACCTGAACAAACTCGTCCAGGTTGGAGGTGACGATGGCGAGAAATTTGGCGCGTTCCAGAAGCGGGTTGTCGGGATTGTCCGCCTCCTGCTGTACTCTCCGGTTAAACGCAAGCCAACTCAATTCGCGGTTCTGGATGGCGTGCCGCTCCGCTTTGCGTTTGTGCGCCGTACCCATATTCCCCCGTCCTTCCGTTCCCCTTGCAAATCGGTCATCTATCATTATAGCACATCAAAGAAGCGGCTGTCTACGCTTGCCGCTCATCGTAGAACTTTCGCAGCGCCGTGTACTCGTCATCGAGCATGGTGCTGCAATACGCCTCATCATAAGGCACGCAGCCCGTGGCGATCAAAGACGCCATGCCCTGCGTGAATATGCCGGTGAAAGTCACGGGCGATTTCCAGCGGATAGCCTGTGACGGCTATAACGGCCTCATGCGCGCGGCTCGCCGTTTCTTCCAGGCATGCTCTGGCATTGGCCACGCGCACAATGTCGCTCAAGAACAGCAAGCGGTAGAGAGCGCGCTCCTCATTGGCAAAGCGCAGCAGCGTCAGCCCACAGGCCTTGTAGCGAGGCACTCCCTCGGCGCCGCATTCGGCCATCCGCTCGTTGAACAGCGCCGCCGCGCGGGCGTATACCTGCGCCCGCAGCTCGTCCATACTCCCCAGCCCGCTGTAGAGCGGTTGGGTGGAACTGCCCAGCCGCGCCGCCACGGCACGCGCGTTAAGCGCCTCGGGTCCTCCCTCGCGCACGATATCCAGCGCGGCACGAATGATACTTTCCCGGTCAAACTTTACCCTGCGCGGCATTGCTTCCCCCTCCTGTCTTTCCCTGATTTTAACAAGGGGCACGGCGCGTTGTCAACCTCGCCTTGATGTCTTTGTACAAGGCCGCAAAACAGGAAAAAGCTCTTGACGGCCGCGCGTTTTTTCACTATCATATTAGATTGGCGGCTTTATGCCGGGGCCCTCTTTCACCGCTGTTACTTTTCAATAAAAAACAAAGCACACAAGGAGAAGCGTTTATGGAACAGCAGGAACGTTCAAAAATGCTGGGCACCATGCCCATGGGAAAGCTGGTGACCAAGGTATCCGTCCCCATCATGGTGAGCATGCTGGTGCAGGCCCTCTACAACGTGGTGGACGGTATCTTCGTGGCACGCTACAGCCCGGACGCGCTCACGGCCGTATCGCTGGCCTTTCCCGTCCAGCTGCTCATGATCGCCGTGGCCACGGGCCTGGGCGTAGGCATCAACAGCCTCATCAGCCGCAAGCTGGGGCAGAAGCGGCCCGATGAGGCGCGCGACGCGGCCCGCTGCGGCATGTTGCTGGAGCTGGGCGGCTTCGTGCTGTTCCTGCTCTTTG
>DGYFI06202__coassemble_595_pt1 | contig 22715 bp, 15 predicted proteins | sample DGYFI06202__metabat2_low_PE_001 | metagenome-assembled genome bin DGYFI06202
GGGCGTGCCTTCCCGCATGAACCTGGGCCAGGTGCTGGAAGTGCACCTGGGCATGGCCGCCAAGGCCCTTGGCTGGCACGTGGCCACCCCCGTCTTTGACGGCGCGACCGAGGAGGACATCGAGGAGCTGCTCGTCAAGGCCGGAAAGCGCCCCGACGGCAAGACCATCCTCTACGACGGCCGCACCGGCGAACCCTTTGAAAACCCCGTCACGGTCGGCTACATGTACTTCCTCAAGCTCCACCACCTGGTGGACGACAAGATGCACGCCCGCTCCGTCGGCCCCTACTCGCTGGTGACGCAGCAGCCCCTGGGCGGCAAGGCCCAGTTCGGCGGCCAGCGCTTCGGCGAGATGGAGGTCTGGGCGCTGGAGGCCTACGGCGCCGCCAACACGCTTCAGGAGATTCTGACGGTGAAGAGCGACGACATCGTGGGCCGCGTCAAGACCTACGAGGCCATCGTCAAGGGCACCAACATCCCCGCCCCCGGCGTGCCGGAGAGCTTCAAGGTGCTCATCAAGGAGCTCAAGTCCCTCGCCCTGGACATCAAGGTGCTGGACCGCGACAAGAACGAAATCATCATCCGCGAGCTGGACGACGACGATCTGGATATGGACAGCACGCCTTCCGCGCGCCTGGACGAGGAGGGCGGAGAGAGCGATCAGCCCGCCGCCGCGCAGGAGGACGGGAAGCCCGAAGCCGCCGAGGAGGATGTGGAGGTCGATTTCAGCATGGACGACGAGCTGGATGACTTCGACATGGACCTGGGCGACGACGAGCTGGCCGCCATCGACCTGGACGATGAAGACGATAAGCCCAAGGACGGAGAGTGATCCGTTCCCGCCTGACAGACCGAAAGGGAGTGCCGCGTTTTGTTTGACCTGACAAACCTTGATTCCATCCAGATCGGCATGGCGTCCACCGAGCAGATTCTGGAGTGGAGCTACGGCGAGGTAACCAAGCCCGAAACCATCAACTACCGCACCCTCAAGCCCGAGCGCGACGGCCTTTACTGCGAACGCATCTTCGGGCCCACCAAGGACTGGGAGTGCAACTGCGGCAAGTACAAGCGCATCAAGTTCAAGGACAAGAACAAGATCTGCGACAAGTGCGGCGTGCAGGTCACCCGCTCCAAGGTGCGCCGCGAGCGCATGGGCCACATCCAGCTGGCCGCGCCCGTGAGCCATATCTGGTACTTCAAGGGCATCCCCAGCCGCATGGGCATGCTTTTGGACATCAGCCCCCGCACGCTGGAAAAGGTGCTCTACTTTGCCAACTTCATCGTGCTCGATCCCGGCGACCCCAACGAGACGGGATTGAAAAAGCACGAGCTGATCACCGACGCCAGGTACCGCGAGATCGAGGCGCGCTGCGGCGCGGGCAGCTTCCGCGCGGGCATGGGCGCCGAGGCGGTCAAGGAGATGCTGATGGAGCTGGACCTTGACGCCATCAGCGAGAAGCTCAAAAAGGAGATCGCCGAGCTGGCCGAGAAGGAGCGCGACCGCGACACCGAGGGCCAGAAGCGCGCCCGCGCGGTCAAGCGGCTGGAGGTGGTGGAGGCCTTCCGCCTGAGCCACAACAAGCCCGAGTGGATGATTCTGGACGTGATCCCGGTCATGCCGCCGGACCTGCGCCCCATGGTGCAGCTGGACGGCGGACGCTTCGCCACCAGCGACCTGAACGACCTCTACCGCCGCGTCATCAACCGAAACAACCGCTTGAAGAGGCTCCTTGAGCTGGGCGCGCCGGACATCATCGTGCGCAACGAAAAGCGCATGCTGCAGGAGGCCGTGGACGCGCTCATCGACAACGGCCGCCGCGGCCGCCCCGTGACCGGCCCCGGCAACCGGGCGCTGAAATCCCTGTCCGACTTCCTGCGCGGCAAGCAGGGCCGCTTCCGGCAAAACCTGCTGGGCAAGCGCGTGGACTACTCCGGCCGCTCGGTGATCGTCGTCGGCCCGGAGCTCAAGCTCTACCAGTGCGGCCTGCCCAAGGAAATGGCCCTCGAACTGTTCAAGCCCTTCGTGATCGAGCGCCTGGTGACGCTCAAGAAGGCGCACCACGGCAAGAACGCCAAGCGCATGGTCGAAAAGGGCCGTCCCGAAGTGTGGGACATCCTCGAGGAGGTCATCAAGGAGCACCCGGTGCTGCTCAACCGCGCGCCTACGCTGCACCGCCTGGGCATTCAGGCCTTTGAGCCGATGCTGGTGGAGGGCAAGGCGCTCAAGCTCCACCCGCTGGTGTGTACCGCCTACAACGCCGACTTCGACGGCGACCAGATGGCCATTCACGTGCCCCTTTCGATGGAGGCGCAGGCCGAGGCCCGCTTCCTCATGCTGGCGCACAACAACATTTTGAAGCCCCAGGACGGCAAGCCCGTCATGTCGCCTTCGCAGGACATGGTCATCGGCTGCTACTACCTGACCATCGACCGGCCCGACGGCAAGGGCGCGGGCCGCGTGTTCTCCAGCCCCGACGAGGCCATGATGGCCTACCAGCTGGGCCAGTTGAGCCTGCAGGCCCCCATCAGGGTGCGCCTGGAACGCGAGTTTAACGGCGAGAAGGGCCGCAAGATCATCGACTGCACGCTTGGCCTGCTGCTGTTTAACGAGGTCATCCCGCAGGACATCGGCCGCAAGCCCCGCACCTGCCTGGACGAGATGTTTGCGCTGGAGATCGACAGCCTGGTGGGCAAGAAGGAGCTGGGCAAGATCGTCGACGAGGTCTACCTCAAGCACGGCATTCACGAGACGGCCCAGGTGCTGGACAACATCAAGAACCTCGGCTTCAAGTACTCCACCCGCGGCGCGGTCACGGTGTCGGTCAGCGACATCATCGTGCCGCCCGAAAAAAGCCAGATCCTCAAGGAGGCCGACGACCAGGTGGCCGAGATCAACGGCCTGTACCGCATGGGTATGCTCTCCGAGGACGAGCGCTACTCCAAGGTCGTCGATATCTGGAACGCCACCACCGCCAACCTGCGCGGCCGGATTCTGCCGGGCCTGGACAAGTTCAACCCCATCCGCATGATGACCGATTCCGGCGCCCGCGGCAGCGCGGCGCAGGTCAGCCAGCTGGCCGGCATGCGCGGTCTGATGGCCTCCCCCAGCGGCAAGACGCTTGAGTTGCCCATCCGCGCGAACTTCCGCGAGGGCCTCAAGGTGCTGGAGTTCTTCCTAAGCTCCCACGGCAGCCGCAAGTCCCTGGCCGATACCGCGCTTCGTACCGCCGACTCGGGCTACCTGACCCGCCGCCTGGTGGACGTGTCGCAGGAGGTCATCGTCCGCGAGCCCGACTGCTTCGCCGCCCGCGGCGAAAAGGTGCGCGGCATCACCGTGCAGGAGATCACCATCGGCAACCAGGTCATCGAAAGCCTCGAAGACCGCCTGCTGGGCCGCGTGGCCGCCGAGGACATCGTCGATCCCATGACGGGCGAGATCATCGTCGCCCTCAACGAAACCATCACCAACGATCAGGCCAAGGCCATCGTCCGCGCGGGCATCAAGAAGGCCCAGGTGCGCAGCGTCCTCACCTGCCGCAACGAAACCGGCGTGTGCGCCCGCTGCTACGGCGCCAACCTCGCCACCGGCGGCGCCGTGGATGTGGGCGAGGCCGTGGGCATCATCGCCGCGCAGGCCATCGGCGAGCCCGGCACGCAGCTGACCATGCGTACCTTCCACACCGGCGGCATCGCCAGCGGCGACGACATCACGCAGGGCCTTCCCCGCGTCGAGGAGCTCTTCGAGGCCCGCAAGCCCAAGCGCGACGCCATCCTCACCGAGATCAGCGGCCGCGTGAGCCTGCGCGAGGTCACCGTGGTCAGCGAGGAGGACCCCTCCGAAACCAAGGTCTACCAGATCAACTACGGCAGCCGCCTCAAGGTGCAGGACGGCCAGCACGTCGAGGCCGGCGCGGAGCTGATCGAAGGCTCCATCAACCCCCACGACCTGCTCCGCATCCTGGGCGTGAAGGCCGTGCAGGATTACCTCCTGCGCGAGGTTTTGAGCGTGTACCGTCAGCAGGGCGTGAATATCTCCGACAAGCACATCGAGATCATCGTCAAGCAGATGCTGCGCAAGGTGCGCGTGGAGGACAGCGGCGATACGCTGCTGCTGCCCGGCTCCCTCGTGGACATCTACCGCTTTGAGGAGGCCAACCGCCAGACCATCGAAAACGGCGGCCGCCCCGCCATCGCCAAGCGCGTGCTGCTGGGCATCACCAAGGCCAGCCTCGCCACCGAGAGCTTCCTCTCCGCCGCCTCCTTCCAGGAGACCACCCGCGTGCTCACCGACGCCGCCATCAAGGGCAAGGTGGACCCGCTGCTGGGCCTGAAGGAGAACGTCATCATCGGCAAGCTGATTCCCGCCGGTACCGGCATGAGGCGCTACAAGGACATCGAGCTGGTGGAGAACTTCTAAGGGCGTCGGAAAAGCTCGCAAGCGGTCGGCTTTTCGCCACGCTGCCCCCGCCCCCGTCAGGGTGCGGGGGTTTTTCTTGTGCAAAAACGGGGTTTCGTGCTATAATAAAGTGTTGCGTTGCATGCCTTTTTGCATGCGCGCCAATTCGCCAAGGGGTGACATGCATTGACCAACCATTACGACGCGCGGAACATTCAGGTGCTGGAAGGGCTGGACGCGGTGCGCATGCGGCCCGGCATGTACATCGGCTCGACCGGCGCGCGCGGGCTGCACCACATGCTCTGGGAGATCGTGGACAATTCCATCGACGAGGCCATGGCCGGCTTTGCCACGCGCGTGGACGTGACGCTGGAGCGGGACGGGTCGGTGACCGTCCAGGACAACGGGCGCGGCATGCCCGTCGATATCCACCCGACCATGGGCGTGTCCGGCGTGGAGGTCATCTACACCAGGCTGCACGCCGGCGGCAAGTTTAACAGCGAGAACTACGCCTATTCCGGCGGCCTGCACGGCGTGGGCGCGAGCGTGGTCAACGCCCTCAGCCGCTGGGTCGAGGTGGACGTGTGCCGCGACTTCCAGCACTGGCACATCCGCTTTGAAAGCGCGTGGGACGAGAGGGAAAAGAAGGTCGTGGCCGGGCGCGCGACCGGGCCGCTCACGCTGGTGGGCAACACCAGGGAGCGCGGCTCGCGGGTGCGCTTTCTGCCGGACGACCGCGTGTTTGAGACGGTCGCGTTCAACGCCGAGACCGTCTCGCGCCGCCTGCGCGAGCTGGCGTATCTCAACCGCGGCCTTACGATCACGTTCCTGGACGAGCGCGAGACGGCCGCGGACGCCGCCGAGGAGGAGGACAAGCGCCCCGCCGGGCGGGAAATCTACCGCTTCGACGGCGGGCTGGTCGATTACGTGCGCTACCTGAACGCCGACAAGACCCCCCTGCACGAGGAGCCGATCTATCTGGCCGGGCAGCGGGAGGATGTGATCTTCCGCGTGGCGATTCAGTACACCGACAGCTACACCGAAAACGTGTTTTCCTACGTCAACAACATCCCCACCGCCGAGGGCGGCACGCACGAGACGGGCTTCAAGGCCGCCTACACCAAGGTGATGAACGACTTCGCGCGAAGGCTGGGCGCGCTCAAGGACAAGGACGCGAATTTGAGCGGCGACGACTTCCGCGAGGGCATGACCGCCGTGATGCTGGCGATGGTGAAAAACCCGCAGTTTGAGGGCCAGACCAAGGGCAAGCTTGGCAACACCGAGGTGCGCCCGCTGGTGGAGGCGATCCTGACCCAGCAGCTGACGGCGTATTTCGAGGACCTCAAGCATCAGGACCTGGCCCAGCAGATCATCGAAAAGGCGGTGCGGGCGGCGCGCGTGCGCGAGGCCGCGCGCAAGGCCCGCGACGTGGCGCGCACCAGGAGCGCGCTGGAGGCCGCGCCGCTGGTGGGCAAGCTCTCCAGCTGCACGGGGCGAAAGCCGGAGCAGAACGAACTGTTCATCGTGGAGGGCGACAGCGCGGGCGGCAGCGCCAAGCAGGGGCGCGACCGGCGGTTTCAGGCGATTCTGCCGCTGCGCGGAAAGCCGCTCAACGCCGAGAAAAAGCGCCTTGATCAGGTGCTGGGCAACGAGGAGTTCCGCTCCATCATCACGGCGCTGGGGACGAACATCGACGAGAACTTCTCTCTGGCGGGGCTCAAGTACCACAAGGTCATCATCCTCTCCGACGCCGACCAGGACGGCGCGCACATCCGCGCCATTCTGCTGACCTTCTTCTACCGCTACATGAAGGAGCTCATCACCGAGGGGCATGTGTACATCGGCATGCCGCCGCTCTACAAGGTGCAAAGGGGGAACAAGGTCCAGTACGCCTACGACGACGCGGAGCTTCGACACCCTCCAGCGCTACAAGGGCCTTGGCGAGATGAACCCCGAGCAGGTCTGGCAGACCACCATGGACCCCGAACAGCGAAAGCTCATGCGGGTGAGCATCGAGGACGCGGCGCAGGCCGAGCGGCTGGTCACCATCCTCATGGGGGACAAGGTGGAGCCGCGCCGGCAGTACATCAGCCAGCACGCCAACTTTAACCGCGAGGACAGCTTCGAGGCCATCAGCGACCATGCCGCGGAAGGGAGGGAAAGCCGTTGAGCCGCAGGCAGGACGAGCGTCCGCCCATCGGGGTGGACCACAACATCATCGTTTCGCCCATGGAGGAGGTCATGCACAACAGCATGATCCCCTACGCCGAGCACGTCATCATGGAGCGCGCCGTCCCCCGCGTGGAGGACGGGCTCAAGCCCGTGCAGCGGCGCATCCTCTTCACCATGAACGAGCTGGCCATCGGCCCCGACACGCCCCACCGCAAGTGCGCGCGCATCGTGGGCGACTGTCTGGGTAAATATCACCCCCACGGCGACAGCTCGGTCTACGAGGCGCTGGTGCGCATGGCGCAGGATTTCAGCATGCGCGCGCCGCTGGTGGACGGCCACGGGAACTTCGGCAGCGTCGACGGCGACGGCGCGGCCGCCATGCGCTACACCGAGGCGCGCATGACCCCGCTGGCGGTGGAGATGCTGCGCGACATCGACAAGGATACCGTGCCCTTCCGGCTCAACTTCGACGACACCCTCAAGGAGCCGGACATGCTGCCCGCGAGCTTCCCGAATCTTTTGGTCAACGGGGCGAGCGGCATCGCCGTGGGCCTTGCGACCAACATCCCGCCGCACAACCTGCGCGAGATCATCGAGGCCACGGCGGCGCAGATCGACAACCCGGATATTTCGCTGGACGAACTAATGAAGCTGGCGCCGGGGCCGGACTTTCCCACCGGGGGCGTGCTCATCGACACGCCGGAGCTGCGCGCCGCCTACGAGACGGGGCGCGGAAAGCTCACGCTGCGCGCCCGCACGCACATCGAGGACGGGCCCGCCGGGCGAAAGCTGATCGTCATCACCGAGATTCCCTATCAGGTGAACAAGGCGGCGATGCTTGAGAAGATCCTTAAGCTCAGCGAGGAGAAAAAGGCCGCGCTGGGCTGCATCTACGACATCCGCGACGAGAGCGACCGCACCGGCATGCGCGCCGTGATCGAGCTTAGAAAGGACGCGGACGCGGAAAAGGTGCTGTCCTACCTGCTCAAGTACAGCGATCTGCAAATCACCTTCGGCGTCAACCTCGTGGCCATCGCCGACGGCAAGCCGCGCCTGCTCTCGCTCCGGCGCGCCATCCGCTACTACATCCGCCACCGCAAAAACGTCGTGACCGCGCGCACCCGCTACGAGCTGGACCGCGCGCTCGCCCGCGCCCACATCCTCGAAGGGCTGATGGTCGCGGTGGACAACCTCGACGAGGTGATCGCCCTCATCCGAAAGAGCGAGAACCCCAAGGCCGCCAAGGCCGGGCTGATGGAGCGCTTCGCCCTCTCGGACGCGCAGGCGCAGGCCATTCTGGACATGCGCTTGCAGCGGCTGACCAACCTTGAAATTCTGGCGCTGCGCAAGGAATACGCCGACCTCAAGAAGCGCATCGCCGAGCTGGAAGCCATCCTCGCCAGCGAAAAAAAGCTGATGAACGTGATCAAGAAGGAGCTGCGCGCCGTGGCCGAGCGCTACGGAGACGAGCGCCGCACCGAGATCGTGCGCGCGGACGAGGTGGTGGGGGCCGCCGCGAAGGAGGAGATCATCGCCGAGGACGCGTTGGTGACGTATTCGCGCGCGGGGCTGCTTCGGCGCGTGTATCCGCCGCGGGCGCGGCGGCAGGCGGCGGAGGAGGGCGCGGAGGAAGCGCCGCTCTACCGCTTCGACACGCAGACGGACCACACGCTCTACTTCTTCACCGACCGGGGCAACTGCTACCCCTTGAGCGTGGCGGCCCTGCCGGAGATGAAGCCCAAGGACCGCGGCGCGCTGCTAAGCGGCGTTCTGGCGGGCCTTGAGGAGAACGAAACCCCGGTGAACATCCTGTGCATGAAGCCCTCGGAGCTGGCCTCCGCGCCGGACCTGCTCTTTGTGACCCGAAAGGGGCAGGTCAAGCGCACGGCGGCGGCGGAGTACGACGTCAGGCGCGCGAAGTTCGCCGCGCTCACGCTGCGCGAGGGCGACGCGGTGATGGGCGTCTTGCCGCTGGATACGGCGGCGGATGTGCTCATCATCAGCCGCAGCGGCATGAGCGTGCGCTTCCACGCCGACGGCGTGCCCGCGCAGGGCCGCACGGCGGGCGGCGTGAAGGGCATGACCCTCGAACCCGGCGACGCGGCGCTCTGGTGCGGCCAGCCGCAGGCCGCCGATCAGGTGTTTTTGATGACGGAGCGCGGTTTTGCCAAGCGCGTGCTCTACATGGACTTTGAGCCGCAGGCGCGCGGCGGCAAGGGTGTGAAAGCCTTCTATTTCAACAGGAGCGGCTCCAACGGGACCTGCGTGGCGGGCGCGGCGCTCCTTGCCGGCGACGGCGCGGGCGCGCAGGTGCGCGTGGAGCAGCGCATGAGCCCGCCGACGGTGCTCGCGGCGCAGGAAGCGCCGCTTCAGGGCAAGCAGGACAAGGGCCTGCCGCTGGTGATGGCGCTGATGGACGACGTGGTGACGGCGGTGGAAGGCGCGATGGAGAGCACGGCGGAGACCGGGGAGCGGACCGGAGGCCGGGGCGGCGCGGACGCGTGAGGCCGGAGCGCGGGCGCGCAGGCCGGGGCAGCGCGTGAGGTTGTTGAGGCCGGGGCGGTCTGCACGCGGCGGTTGACCGGCGCGCGGGCCAGCCCCCCGGCCCGGAGAAAGGACGGAATGCGATGATACGCAGGGCGCGGGCGGAGGACGTGGACGCGGCGGCGCGCATCTATGAGGCGCTGATGGACCGGGAGGAAGCCGGGCAGGGCGCGACCAACTGGAAGCGGGGCGTATACCCCACGCGGGAGACGGCGCGGCGCGCGCAGGAGGCGGGCTGGCTGTACGTCAGGGAGGACGGCGCGGGCGGCGTCTGCGCGAGCATGATCCTCAATCATGAGCAGCCGTCCTGCTACCGGGACGCGGACTGGCGCGTGCCCGCCGCGCCGGAAAACGTGCTGGTGCTGCACACGCTGTGCGTGGACCCGGCCTGCGCCGGGCGGGGCATCGGCCGGGAGATGGTGGGCTTTGCGCTTTCGCACGCGCGGGAGACGGGCATGCGCGCCGTCCGGCTGGACACCTACGAGGGCAACGCCCCGGCGCGCTCGCTGTACGCGGGGCTGGGGTTTCGCCTCGCGGGGCGCGCCGACGTGCTGCACGAGGGCGTGATTCCGGAGACGCAGGTGCTGTTTGAAAAAGAGGTATAAAAAGGAATAGGAAAAGGGCGCGGGAGCGGCATGGCTCCCGCGCCTTCCGGGTGCTGGGAAAAGCTTTTGGTTGATGGAAAAGCGTTTGGGGATTGGCAAACCTTTTGCGGAATGAAAAAGCTTTTGGATGAAGGGGGACGCGTCCCTGCGCAGAAGCAGGACAACGCTTCCTGGCGGGGGCGTGACGGAGAACGCAGGGTTTTTGAAAGCGTTTCGAGTGGGACACAAGAAACGCGGCAAGTGGCACGTGGCGGCGCGCGCCGCCGGGCCTTTCGTCCGCACCAGCCGTCAGAGGTTTGGAGAGCCGCAGCTCTCCAAAGTGAAATCCGAATCCCCGGTTCCTTCTCCAAATCTTCGATTTGGAGAAGGAATCCCGCGCGAGCGCGGGACAGGCTGCCCGCTTCCAGCGGGCGGCCTGCCTCGCTGACATGCGCGGCGGATTCGGCAGCCTTGCGCCAGCAAGGCTACCTTACGCCGCTTCCCGCCCGGGAGCCCTCCGAAGGAGGGCGAGAGGGAAGCGGCGCAACCCCGGAAAAGATCGCCGCAGGCGAGCTTTTCCGCCGCGCTTTAGCGGTATTCGTCTATGATTCGCTGCCCCAGCCACAGGTCCGGGTCGTCCTGGCCCAGCGCCCACATCAGCTTGCAGACGGCGGCCTCGGTGGTCATGTCCGCGCCGCCCCGCACAAGCGAGGCGCCCAGGCCGCTGGCCACCTCGTAGAGGCCCAGGTCGGCCTTTTCGTAGAGGCACTGGCTCACCACCAGCACACGCACGCCGCTTTTGGCCAGGGTGTCCAGCGCGCGCACGAGGTTGCGGCGGATGTAGTGCAGGCCGCCCAGGCCGAACGCCTCGATGACCAGCCCGCGATAGCCCGCCTCCCGGACGAAGCGCAGCACGTCCGGCGAGGTGCCGGGCACGAGCTTGAGCAGAAACACGCGCGGGTCGATGCCGTCGCGAAGGGGCAGGTCCTCCGCGCCGGGCGGCGGGGTGTAGGCCTGCGGATGATCGAAGTGCACGCCCTCCACGTCGAAATGGCCCGCCAGCGGCGCGTTGACGCTGGAGAAGGCGTCCATGGAGGTGGTATGCGTCTTGACGCAGCGCACGCCCGAGATCAGCCGGTCGCCGAAGCACACGTACACCCCGCCCACGCCCGCCTGCGCCGCCGCAAAGGCGCGCAGGAGGTTGAGCCGCGCGTCGGTCAGGGGATGGTCCAGCGGCAGCTGCGAGCCGGTCAGGATGACGGGCTTTCGCTCGCCCGCCAGCATGAACGACAGCGCCGCCGCCGTGTAGGCCATGGTGTCGGTGCCGTGGGTGATCACCACGCCGTCGCTGGTTTTGAGCGCCTCGTGCGCCGCGCGGGCCAGCGTCCGCCATTCCTCCGGCTGCACATTGCTGGAATCGAGGGTGAACACGTCGCGCGCACGCACGGGCGAGGGCGCGGCGGGGCCGAGCGCGCGCAGCAGGTCCGCCGCGCCCAGCGTGGGCTCAAGGCCGTTCCTGCCGGGCGTGCACGCGATGGTGCCGCCCGTCGCCAGCAAAGTCAGCATGATGCGTTCCTCCAAAATGCGGCGCGGAGAACGCGCGGCGCGGGATGGATGGGGTTGATGCGCGCCAACCGCGCGCAGAGCGCAGCGCCCAGGCCCGCAGAGCGCCCCGGACGCGGGAAACACCGCGGCAACCGCGCGCGCCCTCTACCACTCCGGCGGGGTGTAGAGCACGATTTCGCCCGCGGCGCGGGTACGATTGAGGTCGATCAGGCGCTGGTTGCGGCTGCCGCGGAAATCCAGCTCCAGCGAGCGCTCGGAAAGCAGGAACGGGCCGTCCACCAGCACGTCGGTGGCGTCCAGCAGCGCGGCCACGTCCGGGTCCGAGGCGGCCATGTCCCGGAGCTTTTCATAGGTGTAACCCGTGTAGGTCCACACGTTCAGGCCCCGCGCGTGCGCGCGCCGCGCCAGCTCCGCGCACGCCGCCGCCTGGCAGAACGGCTCGCCCCCGGTGAGGGTCACGCCGTCCAGCAGGGGATTTTTGGAAAACTTCGCTTCCACGTCGTCGAGGGCATAGACCGTGCCCGCGTCAAAGTCATGGCTGCCGGGATTGTGGCAGCCGGGGCAGTGGTGCGGGCACCCCTGCGTGAAAACCGACGTGCGGAAGCCCGGCCCGTCCACGATGGAATCGGTCACCAGGCCGTAGAGGCGGATGGTATCAGTCATGCGAATCGTCTCCCCGTTGGGTTTTGCAGGAGCCGGCGTAAGGGCACCCGGCGCAGCCGCCGCCGCACCCGCGCCGCCGCCGCAGGCGCACAAGCGCCCACGCGGCCCACGCCAGCAGCGCGATGAGAATCAGGATATCCAAGGCAAGGCCCATCTTCGCGCCTCCTCAGCCAAGGCCCAGAAGCCGCCCCACCTGGAACACCAGCGTGGCCGCGGCCCAGGCCAGCACCGTCTGCGCCGCCACGGCGAAGGTGGCCAGGCGGCCGCTCTCCATCTCGCGGCGCATGGCGGCGTAGGCCGCCACGCAGGGCATGTAGAGCAAAATGAAGGTCAGGAACGAAACCGCCTGCAACACCGTGGGAAACACCGCGTGCAGGGCGCTCACCATCTGCGCGCTGTCGGGGTCCACGCCGGCGAGCACGCTCAAGGTGCTGACGACGCTCTCCTTGGCCATGACGCCGGTGAGCACCGCGGTGGACGCCTCCACCGAGCCAAAGCCCGCCGGGACGAACACCGGCGCGATGGCTCCGGCGATCACGCCCAGCATGCTGTGCGCCATGTCGGGCGCGGGGGCGAGGGTGAAGGTGAAGTGCTGCAAAAACCACACGACCATGGTGGCCAGGAAGATGACGGTGAAGGCGCGCTTTAGGAAATCGCCGGCCTTGTCCCACAGCTGCCGGGCCACGTTGCGCGGGGCGGGCAGGCGGTAGGCGGGCAATTCCATGATGAAGGGCGCGGCGTCGCCGTGGAAGGCGGTGTGCTTGAGGATGAGGCCGACCACGACGGCCACCACGACGCCCGTGAGATAGAATGCGCTCATCACCAGCACCTGATGCCCGTCAAAGAACGCGCGGGTAAAGAGCGCGTAGATGGGCACCTTGGCCCCGCAGCTCATGAAGGGCGTCAGGAGGATGGTGAAGCGCCGGTCGCGCTGGTTGTTCATGCTGCGGGCGCTCATGACGGCGGGCACCGTGCAGCCAAAGCCCATCATCATGGGGATGAAGGCGCGGCCGTTGAGGCCGAGCTTTCGAAGCGGCTTATCCATGAGGAACGCCGCGCGGGCCATATAGCCGCTGTCCTCCAGAATGGACAGGAGCAGGAACAAAAGCAGAATCGTCGGCAGGAACGAAAGCACGCTGCCCACGCCCGTGAGCGCGCCGTCCACCAGGAGGCTGCGCACCCAGCCGGCCACGCCCCAGCCCGCCAGCGCCGCGCCCAGCGCGTCCACGCCCTGCTGCACCAGCGCGGCGAACCCGTCCGCCAGCCACGTGCCAAACGGCCCGAAGGTGATGTAGAACACCAGCAGCATCATCAAAAGGAACACCGGAATCGCCAGCACCGGATGCGTGAGCACCCGGTCGAGCCGGTCGGTGAGGCTGCCGCCGTTCTCCTGGCCGCGCGTGTAGCAGGTGGAAAGCAGCTTTTCGATGAAGCGGTAGCGCGTATCGGCCATCACCGCCGCGCGTTCCATGCCCACCTCCCGCTCCATGGCGGTGAGGATCTCCTCGATGATGTGCCGCGTGTCCTCGGAAAGGTCCAGCTCCTCCATCATGGGCGCGTCGCCCTCGAAGAGCTTGGTCGCCGCGTAGCGCGAGGTCATCCCGTGCGCCTGCGCCGGCTGCTCCACCAGGTGCTGGATGGCGTGCAGCGCCTTGTGCGCCGCCCCGCCGCAGATGTCCAGCTTCGGCGGGGTGCGCCGGTTCTCCGCCGCGTCCATCGCGCGGCGCACCAGCTCGTCCAGCCCCTCGCCCTTGCGCGCGCAGATCGCCACCACCGGCACGCCCAGCCCCTTCTCCATCGCCGCCAGGTCGATGGCGTCGCCGTGGCTGCGCACCTCGTCCATCATGTTGAGGGCCACCACCACCGGCCGCCCCAGCTGGAGCAGCTGAAGGGTCAGGTAGAGGTTTCGCTCAAGGTTGGTCGCGTCAACGATGTTGATGACCACGTCGGGCTTCTCCCGGACGATGAAGTTGCGGCTGACGATCTCCTCCATCGAATAGGGGCTGAGCGAATAGATGCCGGGCAGATCGACGATGGTCACGTCCGAATACTTGTCCGGCACCGCCTGCCCGCTCTCGTGCGCGCGCCGGAAGCGCCGCGGCAGACCCAGGTGGGTCTGCTGGCCGTGATGGTGGTGCAGCATCGCGCCGGTCTTTTTCTCGACCGTCACGCCGGGCCAGTTGCCCACGTGCTGGCTGCTGCCGGTGAGCTGGTTGAAAAGGGTGGTTTTGCCGCTGTTCTGATTGCCGGCCAAGGCGAAGGTGTAATGCATAGCATGAGTCGCTCTTTTCTATAAAAGCTGTCGCTCGTCGGAAAAGCCCGGCTGGCGCCGATCTTTTCCGACGCTCACCGGAGGGTGATTTTTCTGGCGTCGTCCAGGCGCAGGGTCAGGGCGTAGCCGCGCAGGCGAATCTCCACCGGGTCGCCCATGGGGGCGGTTTTTTGCAGGAGCACGGTCACGCCGGGCGTGATGCCCATGTCCAGGAGGTGGCGGTGCAGCGCGTCCTCGCCGCCGACGGCGGCCACCACGCCGCTCTCGCCGGGCTTGAGGTCTGCCAGAGTACGGGTATCCACGGGAAGGACCCCCTTTCGGGTGCAGGATGGAAGCGGGCTGCCTTAGCCCGCCGGGGCGGAGGCCGCCGGGCCGGGCGGCGCGGGGCGGTTTTGCTCCAGCGCCGGGTCGGGCGGCAGGCCCTCCTCACGCAGCCACTTGCGCAGCTCGTGCTCGATGATGTTGGCCGCGATCACCTCGCCCTGCTCCAGGCGCAGGCGCTCGCCCAGCTCGCGCGCGGCCACGCGGTATTTGGGCGTTTCGGTCAGGTCCGTGAGGGCGCGCGCCAGGCGCGGCGCGGTCAGCCGGTCGCGCGGGATGGCGTGCGGGCCGAGGCCCAGCGCCTTAACCCGCGTCGCCCAAAAGGGCTGGTCGCCGCCGAAGGGCACCACCAGCGTGGGCCGCCCCGCCGTGATGCCCGCCGCCGTGGTGCCCGCGCCGCCGTGATGCACCACGGCGCTCACCCGGTCAAACAGCCAGTCATGCGGCACGAAGCCCGCGACGTAAAGGTTTTCCTCCGGGGGGACCGTCACGCCGCCCCAGCCGGTGGACAGCACCGCGCGCACGCCGCTCTCGCGCACGGCCTCGCGCACGATGTCCAGCGTCTCGGCCATGTCCCCGGCGTTCATGGAGCCAAAGCCGATGTATACCGGCTTTTCGCCCGCGGCGAGGAAGTCAGCCAGGGCCGGGTCGGGCTGATAGCTGCTCTCGCGGCGGTCCAGCCAGAAGCCCGTCATGTGGATGTTCTCCCCCCAGCGCGCGGGGCGCGGCATGATCAGCGGGCTGATGGCGTAGAGCACCGGGATGAGGTGCCCGCACAGCTCGTAGCTGGGGGCCGCCTCCAGCTTGCGCGGGCTCATGCCCCGCGACTGCCGCCAGTCGGAAAGGTAATATTTCTCCAGCGTGCTGATGAGCAGGTGGCCCAGCTGGTAGGTCGCCAGGTTCCACGCCTTGCCCACCCGCTGCCCCGGCGCGGACGCGATGGGCGCCTGCGGGTTGGGGTCGATGGGGAAGTAGTGCGTCTGGACATAGGGCACGCGGCGCATCTCGGCCAGGGACTGGAACACCTGCCCGAAATACGTGCCGATAATGGCCTGCGCACCCTCGGTCGCGGCCTCCAGGTCGGCAAGGAACGGCTCGATGAACTCGCGCATGGTGTCGCGCACCTGCTTGAGAAACGCCACGCCGTTGGCCCCGTTCATCAGGTTGGCCATGAAGGTTTTCACATCGCCGCTCACGGGCCTGAAGCCCAGCCCCTCGGCCCGCACGGCGGATTCAAAGGTCGCAAAGGCGCAGATGGACACCTCGTGCCCGCGGCGCCTGAGCTCGCGCCCCAGCACCAGGTAGGGGCGCACGTCGCCGGTGGAGCCTATGCAGATCATCGTGATGCGCATGCCGGACGGGAACCTCCTTTCGGAAAAAAAGGGCGATTTCGCCTACACAGTATACCGCAGTTGCGCCGGAAAAGCAATGCGGCGCGCGCGCAGCGGCCGCCCGCCGCAAATTTTGCCGGGCATTGAAATTTGCCGCGCGGCATTGTATAATAAATGTCGAATACGGACAGGCATATGGAGGGAAACGAGTGTACAGACTGCTGATCGTCACCACGGACCAGGCTACGAAGGACATGCTGGCCGCCATGGAGGGCTGGGAGGCCCTCGGCGTCAAGCCGCCGCGCGTGCGCGAAACCGTGGAGGATGCCGTGGAGTGCATGAAAAAGCATCCCATCGATGCCATCGCCGTTGAGGATGCGCCCGCCTTCGCGCCGCTGGCGGATTATCTGGAACGGCAGGCGCCCGCCATGCCGGTGTTCGCCATCGAAAGCGACGCCCAAAAGCAGCTCGAAACGGTCCGCCAGGCCGTCAACCTGCTCACCCGCCTGCGCGCCGACGACTCCAACGACGAGTACGACCCCGCCTATATGATGGAAAAGCAGCGCTCCCGCTGGCTGCGCAAGGTCATCGCCGGGCTGGAGCCCACCGCGGAGGACATCCGGCGCGGCCTGCGCCTCTACCGCTGCGCCATGCGCCCCGGCGTGCCCTGTGTGCTCGCCCGCCTCGGCGTGCCTGAGGACGACGGCTTTATGACCGAGCGCTGGCACTACGGCGGTGAACGCCTCGAAACCGCGCTGCGCAACTTCTTCGGCCGCGAGCACGGCCATATGCTTTTGCGGGTGGCCGTCGTCTCCCCGCAGGAGGTGCGCGTGCTGTGCTACCCCCGCGACGAGCGCGAGGGCTTGAGCGAAAACGCCGCCTTCGAATACGTGCAGGAAACCATCGAGCAGATCGCCCGGTACCTGGGGCTGGCGCTCAAGGTGCTGGAGGTGCGCCGCATCGCCGGGCTGTGCGACTTCGCCGCCGAAAACGACGCGATCTGACCCATTGTTCCGGTTTGGGAAGGAGAGAATTCGCCAATGGGATTGTTTGATATGGTTCGCGGCCAGCTGATCGACGTCATCGAATGGACCGATGATTCGAGCGATACGCTGGTGCACAAATACGACATGAACGGCAAGGACATCATGATGGGCGCGCAGCTCACCGTGCGCGAGAGCCAGGCCGCCGTCTTTGTGGACGAGGGCCGCCTGGCCGACGTGTTCGGCCCCGGCCGCTACGAGCTGACCACCCGCAACCTGCCCGTGATGACCAGCCTGCGCGCGTGGAAGTTCGGCTTCAACTCGCCCTTCAAAAGCGACGTGTACTTCGTCTCCACCCGGCAGTTCATGGACCGCAAATGGGGCACCGCCAACCCCGTGATGATGCGCGACAGCGAGCTGGGCATGATCCGCATCCGCGCGTTCGGGTCCTTTGCCTTCCGCGTCAAGGACCCCGCCGCCTTCATGCGCGAGGTGTTCGGCACCAGCTCCCTCTTTACCGCCGAGGGCGTCGAGGGGCAGATTCGAAGCCTCGCCGTGAGCGCCCTGAGCGACGCCATCGCCGAGAGCGGCATCCCCGCGCTGGACCTGGCCGCCAGGTATGACGAGCTTTCCCGCCGCGCGCTGGATACCCTCGCCCCCCGCGTGGCGGGCCTGGGCCTTGAGCTGTGCGGCTTCGTGATTGAGAACATCAGCCTGCCCGAAGAGGTCGAAAAGGCCATCGACCGCCGTACCTCGATGGGCGTGGCGGGCGATCTGAACCGCTATGCGCAGTTCCAGGCCGCCGAGGCCATGCGCGAGGCCGCGTCCAACCCCGGCGGCATGGCCGGCATGGGCGTGGGCATGGGCGCGGGCGCTGCCGTGGGGCAGATGTTCGCGCAGAGCCTGAACGGCGCGGCGGCCGGAGTGGCTGGTGGCGCTGCTGGTGCGGCGGGCGTGGCTGGTGCTGCGGCTGGTGCGGCTGGCGTGGCTGGCGCTGCGGGCGTGTGCGCCGGGTGCGGCGCGGCGCTGCCGGCGGGCAGCCGGTTCTGCCCCGCGTGCGGCGCGCCCTGCGGGCAGCCCGCCGAGCGCTTCTGCCCCGGTTGCGGGCGCAAGGCCGAGCCGGGCGCGAAATTCTGCGCGGGCTGCGGGCAGAAGCTGGGATGAGGCGGATGGCGTGCGCCGGGTGCGGCTGACGCGGCGAGTGCTGATGCTGCCGGTGGTGTGGTTGCGGGCGGCGCGGCGGGCGGATGCTGATGTTGCCGGGCGCAGATGCTGGGCCGGGTGCGGTGTGCGCCGGGTCAGGCCGGTTGGAATAATTGACAATTATTAAAGAAACAATGACGCGCGGCGCCCTTCCCCATGGCGGGGGAGGGCGCCGCTTTGCGTTGGGGCGCGGTGTATAAACAAACTGTAAACACGGCGAACATGGCTTGACTTGGGCATGCGGCGGGCGTACAATGCTCATACTGTGTTAGCCGGCTAACAAAAACCGGCGGAGGAGGGAGCGGCCTTGGAGGAGGAAACCCGGCTGATGCTGCGCATGCTCTCGGCGGTGCGGCTGTATTTTGAGAAGGCGCGGGCCGAGATGGGCGGCGGGATCGGCGCGCAGCCGCGGCAGGCCCCGGTGCTGGGCGTGCTGGCGCGCGGGGGCGAGATGAGCCAGGCGGAGGTCGCGCGGGCGCTGAACGTGACGGCGGCGACGGTGGCGGTGTCGGCGGCGCGGCTGGAGAAGCTGGGCTATGTGGCGCGGCGGGTCAACGAGGACAACCGGCGGGCCAACGTGATCGGCCTGACGGAAGCGGGAAAGGCGGAGGCGCGGCGGCTGGGCGATTTGATGGACCGGGTGAGCCGGGAGGCGCTGCGCGGCCTGACGGCGGAGGAACGGGCGCGGATGCTGCGCCTGTGCGACGTGATCACGGGCAACCTGCGCGCCGGGGAGCGCGCGGGGGAGGAGGAAGAGACGTGCTGAAAATGCTGATTCACATGCGGCGCTATGCGTGGATGCTGGCGGCGGTGGTGGTGCTGCTGGCGGCGCAGGCGGCGTGCGAATTGTGGCTGCCGACGTATACGGCGGCGATCGTGGACGTGGGCATCCAGCAGGAGGGCGTGGAAAGCCCCGTGCCGGAGGCGGTGCGGGAGAGCGCGCTGGAAGGGATGCTCGCCGGGATGGACGCGGAGACGGCGGCGCGGGTGCGCGCGGCCTATGCCCCGGCGGACGAGGCGGCGCTTTCGCGCCTTGGCGTGACGGAGCGGGCGGATACGGTGCTCATCCTGCGGGAGGACGCGGACGCGGCGGCGCTGGAGGCGGCGTTTGAGGGGCTGTACGCGGAGGCGGCGGGCCTGGCCGGGATGAGCGGCGACGCGGCGCGGCAGGCGGCCATCGCGGCGGTCGGGGCCGAGTACCGGGCGCTGGGCATGGACATGGACGGCATGCGCAGCCGCGCCATCTGGAAATACGGCGGGCTGATGCTGCTCATCGCGCTGGCGGGCGCGGGCGCGGCGGCGGCGGTGGGATACCTCGGCAGCCGCGCGGCCGCCGGAATGGGCCGGGACCTGCGCCAGCGGGTATTTGAGCGGGTGCTGGGCTTCGGCCAGCAGGAGATGGACGCCTTCTCCACCGCGTCGCTGATCACCCGGTCCACCAACGACATCCAGCAGGTGCAGAACGTGACGGTGCTTTTGCTGCGCATCGCCATCTACGCGCCGATTCTGGGCGTGGGCGGCATCATCCGCGCGCTTGAGACCAACCGCTCCATGGCGTGGGTCATCGCCGTGGGCGTGGCGCTGGTGCTGGCCATCGTGGGCGTGCTCTTCGCCCTGGGCCTGCCCCGCTTCAAGCGCATGCAGGTTGAGATCGACCGGGTCAACCTCGTCATGCGCGAAACCCTCACCGGCCTGCCCGTCATCCGCGCGTTCGTCACCCAGAAGCGCGAGGAGGAACGCTTTGACGAGGCCTCCACCGCCCTTCGCAAAACCCAGCTCTTCGTCGGCCGCCTCATGGGCGGCATGATGCCCATGATGATGCTGGCCATGAACGCCGTGTGCGTGCTGATCATGTGGGTGGGCGCGGGCAGCATCGACGCGGGAAACATGCAGGTGGGCGACATGATGGCCTTCATCCAGTACACGATGCAGATCATCGCGGCGTTTCTGATGATCTCCCTCATCAGCGTGATGCTGCCGCGCGCCAGCGTATCCGCCGGGCGCATTCAGGAGATCCTCGACACCGAGCCCGCCGTCAAAAGCCCCGAAGCTCCCGCAGCCCTTGATCCCGCGCAGGCCGGGACGGTATGCTTCGAGGACGTGCGCTTCCGCTACCCCGGCGCGGACGAGGACGCCTTGAGCCACATCACCTTCACCGCGCGGCCCGGCCATACCACCGCCATCCTCGGCGGCACGGGCTCGGGCAAGAGCACGCTGCTCAATCTCATCCCCCGGTTCTACGACGTGACCGGCGGCCGCGTCACGGTGGACGGCATCGATGTGCGAAACGCCTCCCTTTCGGACCTGCGCGCGCGCATCGGCTATGTGCCGCAGAAGGGCGTTTTGTTCAGCGGCACGGTGCGCGAAAACCTGACCTTCGGAAGCGACGGCATCCCCGACGCGCAGGTGCGCCGCGCCGCCCAGGTCGCGCAGGCCGAGGGATTCATCCTGGAGCGCGAGGGCGGCTACGACAGCGAAATCGCCCAGGGCGGCACGAACGTGTCCGGCGGGCAGAAGCAGCGCCTGTCCATCGCCCGCGCGGTGGCCAGAAAGCCCGAAATCTACCTGTTTGACGACAGCTTCTCCGCCCTGGACTTCAAGACCGACGCCGCCGTGCGCCGCGCCCTTGGCCAGGAGGCGGCCGGCGCGACGGTGATCGTGGTGGCGCAGCGCATCTCCACCGTGATGCACGCCGACGAGATCCTCGTGCTCGACGAGGGGCGGCTGGCCGGAAAGGGCACGCACGCGGAGCTGATGGAAAGCTGCGAGGTGTACCGGCAGATCGCCGTGAGCCAGCTGGAGGAATTGGCATATGGAAAAGAGTAATCGGCCCCGCAGGGGCATGGGCGGCCCGCACGGCATGGGCGCGGGCGAGCGCGCGAAGGACTTTTCCGGCACGATGCGCCGCCTTTTGCGCGAGATGGGGCGCTGGCGCTGGAGCCTGATCGCCGTGGCGGCGCTGGGCGTGGGCAGCGCGGCGTTTTCCATCATCGGGCCCAGGAAGATGGGCGAGGTGACCACGCAGATTTTCGCCGGGCTGATGAGCCGCCTGGGCGGCGGGCCGGGCATCGACTACGGGCGCATCGGCGCGCTGCTTGCGTGGCTGGTGGCCCTGTACGTGGTGAGCGCGGCGCTGGGCTTCGCGCAGCACTTCATCATGACGGGCGTGAGCCAGAAGCTCTCCTACAGCCTGCGCGGGCGGCTGGCCGCCAAGGTCCACCGCCTGCCCATGGGCTACTTCGACCGCGTGACCCACGGAGACGTGCTCAGCCGCGTCACCAACGACGTCGATACCCTCGGCCAGAGCCTCAACCAGAGCCTGTCGCAGGTGGTCACCTCGCTGTCCACGGCGGTGGGCGTGGCCGTGATGATGCTCTCCATCAGCTGGCAGATGACGCTCGCGGCGCTGCTCATTCTGCCCATGAGCGGCATCCTCATGGGCCTGGTGGTGCGCAAGAGCCAGAAATACTTCGTGGGCCAGCAGCGCTACATGGGCGAGCTCAACGGCCAGGTCGAGGAGATGTACGCCGGGCACGTCGTGGTCAAGGCCTTCGGCGCGCAGGAGAGCGCCGAGCGCGCCTTCGCCTCGGTCAACGAAAAGCTGTACCGCTCGGCCTGGAAATCCCAGTTCCTAAGCGGCCTGATGCAGCCCATCACCACCTTCGTCGGCAACCTCGGCTACGTCGCCGCCGTGGTGCTGGGCAGCGGCTACGCCGCCGCGGGCGTGATCGCCGTGGGCGATATCCAGAGCTTCATCCAGTACGTGCGCAGTTTCAACCAGCCGGTATCGCAGATCGCGCAGATCTTCAACATCCTGCAAAGCGCCATGGCCGCCGCCGAGCGCGTCTTTGAGTTCCTGGACGAACCGGAGGAGGAGCCCGCGCCCGCGCATCCCGCCTCCACGGAGGGCATCCGCGGCGAGGTCATCTTCGACCACGTGCGCTTCGGCTACACGCCGGAGAAGGTCATCATCCACGATTTCAGCGCGCACATCGCGCCGGGCCAGAAGATCGCCATCGTCGGCCCCACGGGCGCGGGCAAGAGCACCGTGGTCAAGCTCCTGATGCGATTCTATGACGTGAGCGGCGGGCGCATCCTCATCGACGGGCGCGACATCCGCGACTTTGACCGCGACGACCTGCGCCGCCTGCTGGGCATGGTGCTTCAGGACACGTGGCTCTTTGAGGGGACCATCGCCGACAACATCCGCTACGGCCGCCTGGACGCCGCCGACGCGGAGGTCGAGGCCGCGGCCCGCGCCGCGCACGCCGACCACTTCATCCGCACCCAGCCCGGCGGCTACGGGATGGTCGTCAACGAGGAGAGCAACAACATCTCCCAGGGCCAGAAGCAGCTGCTCACCATCGCCCGCGCCATTCTGGCCGACCCGAAGATCATGATCCTCGACGAGGCCACCAGCTCCGTCGATACCCGCACCGAGGTGCGCATCCAGAAGGGCATGGACGAGAGCATGAAGGGCCGCACGAGCTTCGTCATCGCGCACCGCCTCTCCACCATCCGAAACGCGGACCTGATTCTGGTCATGCGGGACGGCGACATCGTGGAGCAGGGCACGCACGAGGCGCTGATGGCCAAAGGCGGGTTCTACCGGGAGATCTATCAGGCGCAATTTAGCGCGTAAAACGCGTCGGAAAAGATCGCCAACGGCGAGCTTTTCCG
>DGYFI06202__coassemble_598_pt1 | contig 22522 bp, 23 predicted proteins | sample DGYFI06202__metabat2_low_PE_001 | metagenome-assembled genome bin DGYFI06202
GGCGGGCGCGGTCAGCGCCCGCCGCGAAGATTGAGGTTGCGGGCGCGGTCAGCGCCCGCCGCGAAGATTGAGGTTGCGGAACTGCGGGCCCTTCAAACCTCCCGGAAAGGGTTTGTCAAGGCCGCGCAAAGCGCGGCTCTTTTGAAGGAGGATGCGTGGCATGAGCGCAGCATGGCGCACCCGGATTTTGAGTCTGGCGGGGCGCATCATATTGGAAAACGGCGGCGAAACCTACCGCGCCGAGGATACGGTGACGCGCATGGCGCAGGCGATGGGCATGACCGAGGTAGATGTGTTCGGCATCCCCAGCGGCCTGTTCATCTCCTATACGGACGAATGCGGCGAGCGGGAAACCTCGGTGTGCAGGATTTTCCTGCATGGCACGCACCTGGCCAGGGTGGACAGGGTCAATCAGATCAGCCGGCAGCTGGCCGAGGGGACCCTTGCGCCGGAGGCGGCGATGGACGCGCTGCGGGAGGCGGCGCGCCTGGGGGAGGATATGGCCATGTGGTATGCGCCCGCCGTGGCGTTCCTCACGGCCGCCGGCTTCGCCGTGATGTTTGCCGGAGGATGGGTGGACATGGCCGTGGGCGGCGTGTGCGCGGCACTGACGCTGCTGGCGCCGCGCCTGCTGGGACGGCGGGATTCAGGCGGCATGAGCAGCGTGCTGCTGGGCGGCGTGCTGTGCGCGCTGATCCCGCTGGTGTTTCATGCGCTGACCGGGCTGGGCGTGGTGGAGGCGATGATCGCCAGCGCCATCATGCCCCTGGTGCCGGGACTTAGCATGACCAACGCCGTGCAGGACATCCTGCGGGGCGACATGGTTTCCGGCGTGACGCATGCCGCGCGCGCCGTGATGATCGCGGCGCTGCTGGCGGGCGGCGCGCTGATCGGCACGCATATGAGCAACTGGATGGGCCTGGCGGGATCGGCGCTGGAGAGCGCGTCCATGATGCCCTTTGATCTGCGCGCCGCAGGCGTGCTGCTGATCAGCAGCCTGCTGGCGGGCGGCGGGTTCGGGGCGCTGCTTTACGCGCCGCGGAAAGCCATCATCTGGGGCGGGCTACTGGGGGCCGCGGGCTATCTGTGCTACTGGACGGCGATGGGCCTGGGCGCAGCCGAAACCGCCGCCATGTTTGCCGGCGCGCTGGTGGCGGCGCTGGGCGCGCAGATCGCTGCGCGCCGGCTGAAGATGATCGCTACGGTATTTGTGACCATCGCCATCTTGCCGCTGGTGCCGGGCGTGGGCCTCTATCGCGCCATGAGCGCGCTGGCGATGGGCGACATGGCGGCGGGAGCCTCCGTCGCGGCCCATACCATGGCGCTGATCGTGATGATCGCGCTGGGCATCGGCCTGGGTACGGCGCTGGTGGGCGCGGACCGGGGCGCAAAACACTGAAGACAGGAGAGCATAAGCCATGACGTATACGCTGGAAAAACCGTCCGCCACAAGCGCGGGGCTGATGAACGCCTCCATGCTGGTGTATCTGTTCTGGCTGCTGCTGCCCGCCGTGCAGACCACGGGGCGGGCAGCCACGGGCGCGGCTGCGGTGGCGCTGTTTGGCGCGGGCGTGCTGCTGGACGGAACGTGGCTCAAGGCGCACGGCTTCAGCACGCTGCTGCGCGCCGTCTGCGCCGCGATGATGCCGCTGATTCTGCGCGTCTTTCTGGCGCGGGGCGGGGAAAACGGCGCCGGCTTTTATGTGCAGCAGGCCATGTTCTGGTTCCCGGTGGTCTTTGCGGGCTATGCGCGCGAGCGAGGCGACAGCCGCCTGTGGCGCTGGGTGCGCCCGCTCATGCTGGCCGTGATCACGGTGACCACGCTCACCACCATCGGCTGGCTGATCCAGGGCATGCTGCGCGGCGGGCGCGTGTACGCCTATTCCCGCTCGCTGGGCTATGGGGCCGGGGGCGAGGCGCAGGAGGCCTATCTCAAGGAGCTGATGCTGCGCAACATCGGCGGCTATGACTTCGTATATGCTACGGTGGCGGCGCTGCCGCTGACATGCCTGGGCATCCAGCGGCACGGAGGCTGGCGGCGCGCGGCCTTCTGCGCGCTGCTGACGGCGCAGGCGGTCATGGTGGCGCTGTCGCAGTATACCTACGCCATGCTGTTTGCGGCGGCCATTCTGGCGGTAGAGGGCATCGGACTGGCGGTGCGCGCCGCCTCGCGCGGGCGCGTGGGGCTGGGTGCATCGCTCCTGTGGGGCGCGCTGCCGCTGGCGGCTGCGTTTCTGCTGCGCGTACCGCTGACTGCGCTGGCCGCCGAGGTGTGCGAGAGGCTGGGGCTCACCAATTTTGCCTTCAGCTTCCGTCAGCTGCTGCTGGCGCTGGAAGGGGGCGCGACCAGCGCGGACTCCCGCCTGGCGTACTATCTGACGGCCCTGGAGGGCTTTTTCCGCTCGCCGCTCACGGGCAGCATGCTCGGCGGCGAAAAGCTGCTCAGCCAGCACAGCGACCTTCTGGACGCATTGAGCGGCATGGGAATACTGGGCACGGCGCTGATGGGCGGCATGCTGTGGCTGATGGGGCGCGGAGCCTTCCGCGGCCTGAAAAAAAGCCCCGCCAGGGCACATCTGATCCTGACGGGGGTTGCCGTGGGCGCGACCGCGCTGCTGGGCACGGTGGTATACAGCCGGGACATCGCGGCTGTGGCGATGATGGGCGCACTGCTGGTGCTGGAAGGCGAAGCGGAACAGGCGTGAAGCCGTCGCGCGGTCGTCACCGGTCCGTTTCTCCGGCCACGCTGCTTCCGGCGGGGCGAACCTCCCGCACGGTGAGCACGCCGGCCTCCACGGTGAAGCGCACGTCCAGGCCGGCGAAAAGCAGGCCGTAGACGCGACCCGGCTCATGCTGATAGCCGGGGCGGGGGTCCTGGGCCAGCGTATCGAGAAGGGCCTGCCGCCTCTCCGGGGGGACGGGCGCGAGCACGCCGGCGTCGGCCCGCACCTCAAGAGCGGCCAGCGGGGCGGGCGCGAAGCCGCCCCGTGCGTCGGGGTGGCTGTCGGTGTAGGGCAGATAGGGTTTGATATCCAGAATCGGAGTGCCGTCCATGAGGTCGGCGCCGCATACATGCAAAACGGGCCCCAGCGCGGGGTCCGTTTCGATTCGCTCCAGGCGCACGGAGGACAGGCCGATGGCGTTGGGCCGAAACGGCGACCGCGTGGCAAATACGCCCATGCGCCGGTTGCCGCCCAGCTTGGGCGGCCGTACCGTGGGCGACCAGACCCTGCCCATGCACTGGGAAAACTGCCAGATCAGCCACAGATGGCTGAAGCCTTCCAGCCCCCGAAAGGCGTCAGGATTGCGGTATTCAGGCTCGAACACCACGCGCGCCGTCAGGCTGTCCACCAGCCCGCTCTGGCGCGGGATGCCGAATTTCGTGCCAAAATCGCTGCGGATGCGCGCGATGATACGAACCGTCATGCACTCGCTCATGGCTGGACATCCTCTTCGTCCGTGTCCAGCAGCTCCACCAGCGACAGGCTGCGGATGTGCCACTGGTTGTTTTCCTTGACCATGGTGGCCGTGTAGCGCCCACCCTGCCACTTGGGGGGCGATTCATACCCCTCGCCGTACAGCGCGCGCGCCGCCTCCGCATAATCGCCGTCAACCCGCCCGTCGATGCGGGGGATGGTCTCGATAAATTCCACACGCGCCGTGCTTTCCCACGGCCAGCACCACATCCAGGTCATCTCCAGCCGGTGGTCGATGCCGCGCACGGTGTAATAGGTGTACGGGCTGCGCCCGTCGATGGCCAGGAGCAGGTTCTCATCCCGCTGCAGGTAGCTGCCCTGAAAAAATTTGGTCAGCTCCGAGGGCGATTCGCCCATCATGATCACCTGGGCGCGCTTGGCCATGCCGTCCTTGAGCACGATGTAGATGTTGGAGGCGTTCATGGCATAGTAAAACGTGACCGTAAACAGCCCCAGCAGCACCGTGATCAGCAGCAGCCTTCCCGCCAGATACCAGATAAACCGGCGCAGCTTGCGCATGCGGCAGGCCTCCTTCCTTATCAAAAGCGTGCCACCATTATAGCAAAGCGCGGACATTTTCGCAATCGAGGGAAAGGGTTGGCATTGTAAAACCGGGTTGCGCAAAGCGTGAACAAGTGGTATCATGCCGGTGACGAAAGTCGGGGAGGGACCTTGTGAATGCGTAAACGGTATGAAACGGTCATTTACGACCTGGACGGAACGCTGCTCAACACGCTGGAGGATCTGGCCAATGCGGTCAACCACGCCCTGCGGGAAAGCGGCTATCCCGAACGCACGCTGGAAGAGGTGTGCCGTTTTGTGGGCAATGGCGTGGGTCAGCTGATCCATCGCGCGCTGCCGGCGTCTGCGGACGGCGATGAGGAAGCCTTCCAGGAGACCCTGCAGGCGTTCAAGAGCTATTACGCGCGCCACAATAACGATACCACCGCGCCCTATGAGGGCATCGAGGCGCTGCTGGACCGGCTGTATCAGGCAGGCGTGCGGCAGGCCATCGTTTCCAACAAGAACGACCCCAACGTCAAGGCGCTCACGCGCGACTATTTCAGCCGGTGGATTCCGCTGGCGGTGGGGGAGCAGGAGGGCGTGCGCCGCAAGCCCGCGCCGGATACGGTCCTCAAGGTGATGGAGGAATGGGGTTGCAAACCCGCCGAGGTGCTCTACGTAGGCGACAGCGACGTGGATGTGGAAACTGCCCGCAACGCCGGGGTGGACTGCGCGGCGGTCTGCTGGGGCTTCCGCACGGAGGACGAGCTGCGCGCCGCGGGCGCCACGGCCCTGTTCCATACGCCTGGGGAGCTGGGGGATTACATTCTGGGCGCTTCGGCTGAAAAACGATAAAAAACGAAGAAAAAAGCTGATTTTATTCGCATCGACCGGAAATTCAAAAGCGGCCGATGCTATTTTTGATCTTCTTTGACCATTAAGAGACGTTTTGATAGATTGACTTTCTTTGACCATTATATTATACTAACGGCGTGGTCAGGAGGAAAGGACCACGGGAGAAATCCCCGAAAGCCTCCGGGCCGCAGAAAAGAACCTGTCGTCTACACCACGCGGCAAACGCCGCATTTGCAAGGAGGATGCTTTATGTATACGATCGTTCCGTTCCGTCGCGCTTTTGATTCCGCTTTTGCCCCGCTGTTCAACGACCACTTTATGCGCGAGTTTTTCGACGCCAGCAACGCGCCGGAGATGCGTGTGGACGTCCGCGAAAAGGAGGACGCCTTCCTGCTGGAAGCCGACCTGCCGGGCGTGAAGAAGGAAAACATCAGCCTCGATGTCAATGACGGCGTGCTGACCATCAGCGCCGATATCAACCAGGAGAAGAAGGAGACCAAGGAAGGCTATGTTTGCAGCGAGCGCCGCAGCGGCCATGTGGAGCGGTCCTTCAACCTGGAGGGCATCGACGTGGGCGGCATCAAGGCCGATTATCAGCAGGGCGTGCTGATGGTGCGCCTGCCCAAGGAAAAGGTCCAGGAGAAGAAGAATACCTTTAAAATTGCCATTGGCGACGAGGTGAGCAAGCTCTCCGACGGAGAATAAGGCTCATGGAAAGCCCAAGGCGGGGCGCCGGATTTCCGGCGTCCCGCCTTTTCTATGCACGCGCATCACGCGGCTCAATTGTAGTATTCGGTCAGGATTACGCCGCCGGCTTCGTCGGGCAGCACCTCATACAGCGTCCAGGAATACAGCTCTCCGTCCGCTGCCAGGGGCAGAGCGATCTCATAGAGCGATCCGGCTTCGTCAAAATAGATCAGATGGGTGATGCCGTCCTCCACCAACCGCGCGCACAGAGCCTCGGTGCTTTCCAGATCATCCCACTCGGGGCAGAAGAACTGCGCGGGCGCAAAGGTGTAGTTGAGCAGACCGATAAAGGAATTGTTGGGCTCAAGGCCCACAAGCACGCGTGCACCCTCGTAGCCGGCCAGCGCTTCGCCCCAGTAGTGATCCATGTAGGTTTCGCCTTCCACGCCCAGCGCCTCATCGTACTGGATGTAGCGCTCGGGCACAAAGTCATCCGCGAGCGCGCTCCAGTTCACCGTCAAAGCCAGCGTAGCCACGTACAGCGTCAGGCATACGGCGGGCAGAGGCTTCCATCGCCTTGCCAGCAAACGGGGGAATGCGCCAATGACCAGCGCGGCCGCCAGCATGCCCAGCCCCAGGGTGATTGGCGCGTAATACCGCTCCAAAAGCAGCGTCATGTTGGACAGGTCGTCCTGCACATACATATCGAACTCCGCCAGAAAGACCGTAAAGAAACTGCCGTAGATTACCAGCGTATACGCCGCCGTGGCCGCCAGTGAAAACAGGCTGATCCGAATCATCTCGCGCGCCGGATAGCACCGGATCAGGCACAGGGGCAGGAAAATGATCACAAGCAGCCGCACCCCCAGCGGCAGGGGAAGAAGGGCCATGATATCGTTGACTAGCCTGGAGGAGAAGCGACCCGTATTGGTCAGCGGAGCGAATATGGCGTTGAGGATGGAGGGCGCCACTTGACCGGCCTTTTCCGGGAGGGCATAACTGCCGCTTAGCAGTCCGCCGGCCGCGCTCCAGAGGCTGGAGGTATGAAAGCCGCTTATGCCCGCGAGCGAGCAAAACAGGGTCCAGCTTCCCAATATGGCAATCGGCGACAGCCAGCATGCGCACAGCCCGGCGCGGCGATGGCCGTGCCAGCGGCCAAGCACCAGCATCAGCACAATGGCCAGCAAGGCGAACAGAATGCCGATCTGCTTGATCAGCACCATGGCGCACAGCGACAGGCCGATGCCGAGCAGGCCTGCCCGATCCCCCGGCTTAAGCTGCCAGATGCGCGCCAACGCATAGCCAAAGCACAGGGCGAGGGCCGTATCAACGCTTAATATGATATAGCTAAGTGCGTTGCCCCATAGGGGAAACGCTACTACGCCCACAAACACAAACGGCAAAATCCACGAGCGACGCCAGCTCACGCGGTCAAACAAGGGCAGCAGAAACGCGGCATAGGCGATGAACAGCGAAGCATAGAGCACAGGCTCGCTCCATTGGCCGAAAGCATGCATGGCCCACCACTGCACCAGCTGCATGCCGGGCAGATAGGTGCCATAGAACAGGGCCAGATGCTGATCCGCGCCCACTAAGCCACCATAGTACCACAGCGATTTTGTTTCCAGCGCCCAGTAGCCGGCGTCGTCGCCCCACCATACCACCATGGGACCGCTGGCGTAGATGAACAGCGCGCACAGGCCCGCGAAGCACAGCGCGCCGGGCGTGAGCACGTTTTTGGCAAAGCGCGACGCGAGCTCGCGCGGCGATATCCTGCGCGAGGCCAGCGCGCCCGCGGCGAAAAGCGCTGCCAGCGCCAGCACGGCGGGCGCGATCCAGTCTACCAGCAGCAGCGCGCGCGGAATGGCGAGCGCATACAGCAGCACCATCAACCCGCACAAAGTGGGAGCCAATACGCGCTCAAAGCGTCGGTTCAGGGCCACGCAGGCCGTGCAGACCACGGCCAGGAACGCAATCCATTGCAGCATCCTGTTACCTCCTTAGGCGTTGAGGTCCTTCAGGTACGCGCGCAGCCGCGCCACGTCGCCGTCCTGGAAACAGTAGCCGTTCATGCCGATCCGCTGCGCGCCCGCGATGTTGCGCGGCAGGTCGTCGATGAACAGGCATTCCGAAGCCTCCAGCGAGAAACGGTCGCACAGGCGGCGGTAGATGGCGGGGTCGGGCTTGAGAATCCGCTCCTCCGCCGAAACCACGATGCCGCTGAACTGCTGGATGTACTTGATCTTGTAGCTGAACTTGTGGAAGGTGAAGCCCGCGTTGCTCAGCACATAGAGGCGAAAGCCCCGGTCCAGCAGGTCCTTTTGCACCACCTCCATGCCCGACTTGGGGTAGAGCGCGTCCAGATACCAGTCGCTGAGAATTTCCGGCACCAGCCGCTTCATCTCCGGGTCCTCAAAGCGGCTTTGTGCAAGCGGAACGTAGGACTGTTCGTCCATTTCGCCGCTGTCGAGCAAGCCAATCCATTCCGGATGCCAGAAGATGCCGTCGCACAGCGCCTGCGCGCGCTCGTGCCCCGCGTGGCGGATGCATGGCAGCAGCGGGTCATGGTCCAGAAGCACCATGCCCATGTCAAATACGATGTTGCGGATCATCTGTGGATTCCTCCTTTGTATCAGGCGCGGTTGATCAGGTCGTACATCATGACGGCTGCGGCCACCGCCGCGTTGAGCGATTCCGCGCCGCCGCGCATGGGCAGGCGGAAGCGGTGCGTGCAGGCGTCCTGCACCTGCCGGGTCAGCCCTGCGCCCTCGTTGCCGATAAGTACGCACAGCCTGCCGGGCAGCGGACCGCGGCGGTAGAAGTCCCCGCCGTCCAGCGCCGCTGCAAGCGTGGCGTAGCCCCTCGCGTTGAGTGCGCGCACGGCCTGCGCCGCGTCCTGAACGGAGCAGACCGGCACACGAAACACGCTGCCCATCGTGGCGCGGAGGGCCTTGGGGCCGAAAGGGTCGGCGCAGCCGGGCGTGAGGATGCAGCCGTCGAAGCCTGCCGCGTCTAGGGTGCGCAGGATGGTCCCGACGTTGCCGGGGTCCTGCATGTTTTCCAGCAGAATCAGCCGCTCGCCCATCGCTTCCGGCGCCAGGGCCGGGGGCATGGCGCAGACCGCCGCAATGCCCTGCGGCGTCTTGACCTGCGAAATGGCCGCCAGCACATGCGCGGGCACGGCGTAGCATTCTGCCTGCGGAGCGAGGGCGATGAGGCCGGCATAGACCTCCAGCCGCGCCTCGTCTACGAACAGCGCGCTCACCAGATTGGGACAGACGGAGAGCGCCTCGCTCACCATGTGTTCGCCGTCCAGCAGAAACGCGCCCTGACGGGCGCGCTCCCGCGCGTCGCGCAGGGCGCGGGCAGCCTGCACGGCGGGATTTTTGAGGCTCGAAACCGCTTTCATCACATGCGCTCCGGGGCTTCCATGCCGATCAGCCAAAGGCCGGTACGGATGGTGTCGCGCACGGCGCGGGTCAGGCGCACACGCGCTTCGCGCACACCCGCGTCTTCTTCCAGGATGCGGTTCTCATAGTAGAACTTGTTGTAGGCCTTGCACAGCTCCGTTACCGCGCGGGTCACGATGCTGGGCTCGTAGCGCGCCGCCGCCTCGCGCACGGTTTCCGGGAAGCGGCTGAGCTGGCGGAGCAGCTCCTGCGCATAGTCGTCGGACAGCGCCGAATAATCCGGCTCCGCGGGATCAAGGCCCTCGGCCTTGCGCAGCGCCGAGCAGCAGCGCGCATGCGTGTACTGCACATAGGGGCCGGTTTCCCCGTCAAAGCTGAGCGCGCGCTCCCAGCTGAAGTCGATGTCCTTGATGCGGTTGTTCTGCAAGTCGGCATAAATCACCGCGCCGATGCCCACCTGACGGGCCACCTCGTCCTTGTTGTCCAGGCCGGGGCTCTTTTCCTCGATGATGGCGCGGGCCTTCTGGATGGCGTTGAGCAAAAGGTCCTCCAGAAACACCACATGCCCCTTGCGGGTGGACAGGCTCTGGCCCTCATAGCTGATCATGCCGAAGGCCACGTGCACCAGATCCTTGGCCCATTCGTAGCCCATCTTCTCCACGACCTTGAACCACTGGCGGAAGTGCAGGTCCTGCTGATAGGCCACGATGTAGAGGCACTTGTCGAAGTCGTATTCGTCCTTGCGCCACAGGGCCGCGGCGATGTCGCGCGTGGCGTAGAGGGTCGCGCCGTCCTTTTTGAGGATGAGGCAGGGCGGCATGCCGGTCGTCTCCTCGTCGAGGTCCACGATGGAAGCGCCGTCGCTCACGGTGAGCAGGTTTTTGGCCTTGAGCTCGTCGATCACGCGGCCCATCTTGTCGTTGAAGAACGCCTCGCCGTTGTAGCTGTCGAAGGTCACGCCCAGCAGGTCGTACACGCGCTGCGTATCCTTGAGGGTGAGGGCCTTGAACCAGTTGAACAGCTCCAGCGCCTCCGCATCGCCGTCCTCGATGGCCTTGAACCAGCGCCTTCCCTCGTCCTCCAGCGCGGGGTTCCCCTCGGCCTCCTCATGGAAGCGCACGTACAGGCGCGTGAGCGCCTCCACGCCGTCGCGCTCCACCTCCTCGCGGTCGCCCCAGAGCTTGTAGGCGCAGATGAGCTTGCCAAACTGCGTGCCCCAGTCGCCCAGATAGTTGATGGCGACGGTCTTGTAGCCCAGGAAATCGAAGATGCGGCGCAGGCTCTGCCCGATCATGGTGGTGCTCAAATGCCCGATATGAAAGCGCTTGGCGATATTGATGGAGCTGAAATCCAGGCAGATGGTCTTGCCCCTGCCCTCCTCGCCCGCTCCCCAGCGGCCGCCGGAGGCGAGCACGCCCTCCAGCGTACGGCGGGCGAAATTCTCCCGGTTCAGGAAAAAGTTGAGGTACCCTCCCATCTGTTTGGCCTGGCACAGGTCGCCCGCGTCGATGGCTTCGGCCAGCTTGGCGGCGATCTGCGGCGGGCCCATGCGAAGCACGCGGCTGAGCTTGAAGCAGGGGAAAGCGTAGTCGCCCATCTCCTTCTCCGGCGGAATCTCCAGAAAGCCCGCGACGTCTCCCGCGGAGGGCAGGTTTTCCGCCTGTGGGAAGCTCGCTGCGATAGCCTGTGCGATCAGCTCCGAAAGACTTTGCTTGGTATCCATGCGTTCGTGTTCCTTTCTGATCAGTCGCGGGTGAGGATAGTGCCCATGGGGTCGCCCGAAAGGACCTTGAGCACGTTGTCCGGCGGTTCCAGGCCAAAGACGCGCACCACCGGCACGGCGTTTTCGCGCAGCATGATGAAGGCCGCGGCGTCCATCACGCGCAGGTCGCGCTCGGCGGCCTCGGCGTAGGTGATGCGGGGGATGAGCGTGGCGGAGGGGTCGATGTGCGGGTCGGCGGTATAGACGCCGTCGATGTTCTTGGCCATCAGGATGGCGTCGCACTCCAGCTCGATGGCGCGCAGCACCACCGCGCTGTCGGTGGAAAAGCAGGGATTGCCCAGCCCGCAGGCCAGAAACAGGATGCGGCCCGCGCGCAGGTGCTCGATGGCAGCCACGGTGTTGTAGCTCTCGGCAAAGCGGGGGATATCCACGCCGCTCATGACCACCGCGCGGGCGCCCAGGTGATCGAGGGTGTCGCGCATGTACAGGCAGTTTTGCAGCGTGGCCAGCATGCCCATCTGGTCGGCGGCCACGGTGCCCATGCGCATGGCCGCGCCGCGGCGGCCGCGCCATACGTTGCCCCCGCCGATGACCACCGCCAGCTCCACGCCCATGCGCTGGATGTCGATGAGCATGCGGGCGGTCTGTTCAAATTTCTCGTGGCAGAACAGCTTGCCATCCAGCCCCAGGGCCTCGCCGCTGAGCTTGAGGATCACGCGCCTGTAGGGAGATGCCATGATACCATCCTTTCATCAAAAAAGGGCACGCAGGCAAAGCCCGCGTGCCACAAGGTCGATGCCTGTCCGGTCAACGCGTACAGGTCACTTCTTGGCGGCCATCTGCGCGGCAATCTCCTCGGCAAAGTTGTCCTTGCGCTTTTCGATGCCCTCGCCGCGCTCAAAGCGCTCGAAGCTGACCACATTCAGCTCCGCGCCGATCTCCTTGGCGACCTCACCCATCAGCTTGGAGATGGACTTGTCCCTATCCTTCACGAAGGGCTGCTCCAGGAGGCAGACCTCCTTGTAGTACTTCTCGATGCGGCCCTCGACCATCTTGTCGACGATCTTCTCGGGCTTGCCCTCGTTGAGCGCCTGGGCGCGCAGGATCTCGCGCTCCTTGTTCAGCGCCTCGGTGGGCACCTCGTCCTTGCGCACGTAGGAGGGCTTGGCCGCGGCGATCTGCAGCGCCACGTCGTGATAGAAGGCGCGGAAGGCCTCGGCCCCGAAGGTATCGGGGTTATTGTTTTCCACCAGCAGCAGCACGCCGATCTTGCCGCCCATGTGGATGTAGGTCTCCACGACGCCGGCGTTCGTCTCATAGCGGGCGAAGCGGCGGATGGAAATCTTCTCGCCGATGGAGACGGTCGCGTCGCTCACCAGGTCGGTGATGGTCTTGCTCTCGTCGTCCACGAACTTCTGATTCATCAGCGCGTCCACATCGGTGGGGTTGGAAAGAGCGACGTGCTTGGCGATGTTCTTGCAGAAATTCTTGAAGTTGTCGGTGTTGGCCACGAAGTCGGTCTCGCAGTTGACCTCGACGATGGCGCCCACGGTCTTGTCCTCGGTCACATAGTCGATGACCGCGCCCTCGGCGGCGATGCGGCCGGCCTTCTTGGCGGCGGCGGCGAGGCCCTTCTCGCGCAGCCACTCGACGGCCTTCTCCATCACGCCCTCGGCCTCAACCAGGGCCTTTTTGCAGTCCATCATGCCGGCCTGCGTCATCTCGCGCAGCTCCTTGACCATTTGCGAAGTGATATTCGCCATAACAAACCTCTCCTTGCTTGCGGTATCGTGAGTGGGAAAGGGAGGGCCTGCGCCCTCCCGCACAGGCTTACGCTTCGGCCTTGGCGGCTTCCTCTTCGGGAGCGGCCTCGCCCTGGGCGTCCTGCTCGCCCTGACGGCCTTCCAGCACGGCGTCGGCCAGCTTGCCGGCGATCAGCTTGACCGCACGGATGGCGTCGTCATTGCCGGGGATGACATAATCGATCTCATCAGGATCGCAGTTGGTGTCCACGATGGCCACGATCGGGATGCCCAGCGCACGGGCCTCGCTCACAGCGATATGCTCCTTGCGGGGGTCCACCACGAACAGCGCGCCGGGGAGCTTCTTCATTTCGCGGATGCCGCCCAGGTTGGCCTCGAGCTTTTCGCGCTCATGCTGTAGGCGGATGACTTCCTTCTTGGGCAGCACGTCGAACTGGCCCTGCTGCTCCATGCGGTCGATCTGGTTGAGACGGTCCACGCGGGTGCGGATGGTGCGGAAGTTGGTGAGCATGCCGCCCAGCCAGCGGTTGTTGACGTAGAACATGTTGCAGCGCTGCGCCTCGGAAGCGATGGATTCCTGCGCCTGCTTCTTGGTGCCCACGAACAGCAGGCTCTTGCCGGACATGGCCAGATCGCGCACGAAGTTGTAGGCTTCGTCGGCCTTGCGCACGGTCTTTTGCAGGTCGATGATGTAGATGCCGTTGCGCTCAGTGAAGATATACTGAGCCATCTTGGGGTTCCAGCGGCGGGTCTGGTGACCGAAGTGCACGCCCGCTTCCAGGAGCTGCTTCATGGAGATAACTGCCATTTGGGTTTACCCTCCTTGTTTTTTCCACCCTTTGCTTTGGCCCGGTGCGGCCACCGCGCACGCGCGCGGCACAATCGCACGGTCTGCAAAGGTGCGTAATCGGTGGAAGTATATCACATCCCTGCCTATTTGACAAGGGTTTCGGGACCGTTTTTTGCGTTGCCGGGGCCGTCTTTTTCGAGATTTTGCAGGATTTCGTGCCAGCGGGCCGTGGCGCCGGCGCTGGGGCGGCCCTTTTGGCAGAAATGCAGCGCCGACAGCTTCGGCACCACGCGCTCCACGACCATCTCACCGTTCACGGCTTTGGCGCCAAGCGCCTCCAGCGCCTCACGGAATCGCGTGTCGCTCCGCGCCCGCGCATAGAAGGAAAGCACGTATACATAGTAAAACAGACCATAACCCCGCATGGGATACTCGAGCTGCATGAAACGCGAGCCGATGCCGTAGTGGCACGGGCTGATGGGCCGGCGGATCTCCCAGTGCGCCAGCAGGAAATCCGCCGCCTGGTCCAGCCGCGGGTCGCCCTCGAAGCCGGGGACCTGGCGAAACAAATCAAGCACAACCAAGGTGGTATAAGGCGTGGAATACCGCGTCTCCTCACCGTGGCCAAAGCTGTACTTTTCGCAGCGCCAGCCTCCGTCGGGCCGCCGGGTGTCCAGAAAATAGTTCAGCGTCCGCTTGACCCGCGCATCCTGCACGTACCCCATGCGGCACAGCACGTCCGCCGCCAGGGCGGTGTGGCAGGGGTAAAGGTCGCCGGGCGCGGTGCGGATACGCCCGTCCTCGCGCCAGGCGTCAAAGATCAGCTGCGCCACGCCCCGCAGCGCCTCGTGCTCCGGCGCAACGCCCAGCTCCAGAAGGTACAGCGCGCTTTCCAGCGTGGTAAACGGCGCGCCCTTGAGCAGCTTTCGGTCCGGCGTGGTCCACCAGTCCGCGCCCTGGTCGTACCGGTGTGAGAGAATGACCGCCACATCCTGAGCGGCGTTTTGCGAGATTGCCATGATTGGTCCGTTCCTTTCACAGTCATGTTTCGGACGCGGGCTGCGCATGCTAATGTCGGACGGCGCGGGCTCTGTCCGCGCCGCGTCCGAAGATGGAAGGAGGAAGCCGCCATGCAGAAGCGCTCCCCGAAGCCCCGCCCCGACCCCAAGCGCCTGTGCGACCTGGCGCGCATGGCCGACGAGCCGCAGAGCACCGACGTGCTGGGCAGCTACACCGGCACCGCGCAGGACGGCGGACGTCCCGTGCAGGACGCCGACGACCTGTAGGCGCAAAAGGCCCGCCGCGCTGAAAAACGCGGCGGGCCTCAATGCATTTACAGGGAATTGATCAGCTCGTAGGTTTCACGGTCAAAATGCTTCTTCATCATCAATGCGTCGGCGAAGGGCATATTGAACACGCGGCCGTGGCGGATGCCGATGGCCTGGTTGGTGATGCCGCGGTTGAGCAGCTGCACGGCCAGGTGCCCCGCCTCAAAGGCGAAGGCGCTGTCCTGCGCGGTCGCCTGCGCGCCGCGCTGGGTGTAGCCGATGACGGTGGCGCGGGCCTCGATGCCGCCGCACTTGCGCTTGAGGATGCTGGCCAGGCGCTCGGCGTTGATGGGTTCGCCGGGGTAGACGACCTTGCCGTTGTCGTTGAGGAACTTGCGCCAGTCAAATTCCTTCATCTTGTGCCAGCAGTGCTCGCCGATGATGAGGGTGGCGCGGGTGTTGCCCTTGGCGATCAGGCCGTTGAGGCGCGCGGCCAGCACGTCCACGTCCCAGTCCATCTCGGGCACGACCACCATTTCCGCGCCGGTGGCCATGGCCGTCTTCATGGCGATGTCGCCCGCGTTGCGGCCCATGACCTGCACCACGGCGGGGCGGTCATGGCTGCGGCTGGTGGCGCGGATGGAGCGCACGGCCTCCACGCACACATTGACCGCGGTGTCGTAGCCCAGCGTGGCTTCGGTATAGCCCAGGTCGTTATCGATGGTGCCGGGGATGCCCACGCAGGGGATGCCCAGCTCGGAGAGGTGCATGGCGCCGTTGAAGCTGCCGTCGCCGCCGATGACCACCAGCGCGTCGATACCGAGCTTGCGCAGGTTGTTGGCGCACTGGCGCTGCACTTCCGGCTTTTTAAACTCGTCGCAGCGGGCCGTGCGCAAAAAAGTACCGCGCTGGTCCGCGATATCCAGCACCGTCTCCAGGTCCAGAGCGGCGATGTCGTCCTCGGGGTTTTCGCTAAGCCCCAACAGGCCGTTATAGCCGCGTTTGATGCCCATGAGCTGGATACCGTGCGCGGCCGCGCAGCGCGCCACGCTGACTACCGCCGCGTTCATGCCGGGGCTGTCGCCGCCGCTGGTCAGGATGCCGATTTTTCGGATCAAACCAATCACTCCTTGATTTCGCTCGGGCAGGGGGAAACTCCCGCCAAGCAGTAGTATAGCACAGCTTTTGGCTGGCGCAAGGGGTCAAAAGATGCTGTAAGGGATTACATTTCGGAATTTCCCATCCGAGGGCGGCGCTCCTCGGTACCTACGTGCTTGAGGTAGGCCGTGGGGCTCATGCCCACGATGTGCTTGAACTGCTTGCTGAAATGATAGGGATCGGGCATGCCGATCTCCACGCCCGTCTGCCGCACACTCATGCCGTCGCGCAGCAGCGTCTTGGCGCGCTCCATCTTGAGAAACTGCAGATATCCCAGCGGAGGGATGCCCAGCTCAGAGGTGAAGCGCTTGCGGAAGGTTTCCACCGGCATGCGGCTGATGGCAGCCATATCCGCCAGGCTGAAGGCATCGCGGTAGCGGCAGGCGCGCAGCGCATCCACCACGCGGGCGATCTCGTGGCTGAGGGTGGCGCTGGTGGCCACGCTCTGCCCGGAGTGCGCCGCGATCAGGCCCCAGAGCAGCTGGCCCAGCTGATAGCTGGCCTCGCCCGTGCCGGTATGGCGCACCAGCACCTGCACGATCTGCCGGATGAGCACCACCATGCTGGGCAGCATACCCTGCTTGGCGGGCACGCGGTTGAGCGCGTTCATCTGGCGCATGAAGTCCTCGGTCAAGGCGCCCTCCACCGTGAGCCACAGCAGGCGGGAATCCTTGGCCTGGCTGATCATGCAGCCTTCCGTATGCGGCGGGATGACCACGCACTCGCCCTTTTTGAGCGGCACCTTCATCTCGCGGTGCTCAAACATCAGGCTGCCGTCGTCCACCACTAGCCACAGCGGAGCGTCGCAGGTGGAAAGCCGGTAGTTCTGCTGCAGCAAAATGGCGCTGCCGGCAGTTTTGATCCACACACCGCTTCGCTCCACGAGCGGCGCGGGCACATGCGTGCCCTGCACAAAGATTCCTGGATCGGCGCTTTCTCCCATGGGAGCCTGAGGGACAAAGGTAACGTATGGCATGGCTCATTCTTCTCCTGCTGATAATTAAAAGTAGACATCCTTGTCCATCAGTATTGTAAGGATTCCCCCGCCGACTGTCAAGAGATACTTGCTATATTTTGCCGGAGGGATTGCCATTTTATCCATTGGAAAAGCGCTTTCATGTCCGAAAGCGCTTACGTTGCCAATAAAGAAAGAGGGTCATGCATTTTTGTAAAAACAGGCGAATTTCATCCCCCATGGGAACCTATCGGCTCTTGAGCGTGATGAGGTGAATCTGTGGCGGCGCAAACAGCCGCACCGGCGCGCCCGATGTGCCCACGCCGTTGGAAACCAGAATCGCCGCGCGGCTTTCCTCCAGCCAGCCGCTCATGTAGCGGTTGCCCACCTCCGGCAGCAGGGACTTAAAGGGCGTATATCCCAGCAGGTTAATCTGTCCGCCGTGCGTGTGGCCAAACAGCGCCAGGTCAAACCAGTGGTTGTCGCCGTCGCTGCTTTCGGCGCTGAGCACGTCGGGCATCAGGTCCGGCGAATGGCCGGCGAAGATGACGAAATCGCCGCTGCTGACCTGCGAGGCCACGCCCGCCACATCCGGGGCGCCGTTGTAATAATCGTCCACACCGGCCACGTAGATATAGGTCTGCCCCAGCTTCATGCGGGATACGGTATTGACCAGGGGCAGGCAGCCATAGTTTTTCATTTCGGCCATCAGAAGGCCCAGATTGCTTTCCGGCTCTGTGCGGTCATGATTGCCCAGCACGCCGAATACGCCCAGCCGTGCATACAGCGCGGGCGCCGTTCGAAAGAACTCGATGGCGGAATCGCTGTCGTTGGCGTAATCGCCACCCAGAATGACGATGTCCGCGTTCAGTCCGTTGATGGTGCTGATGAGCTCATTGACGCGACTCTGCGGAAACCAGGCGCACTGATGGATGTCGGAGGCAAAGACGATTTTCAGATTTTTCAGATTGGTTGGCAGATCGGTCACGTACAGGGTATGCTCCTCGACGGTGAGCGTGGTGGCCTCGAAGAAGGGGTATACCACCAGCAGGAGCGCAACCAGGCACCACAGGAGCTTTTTGAACGGGAAGTGCGGCCTCTGCGGCCGGCGGTATTTATAATGATACTTGGCCATGGCGTAGCCTCCCTTCTGAAAGCCCATCCATTTGACACATTTCGTCATTCATTGTACACTGACCCCATCCACTTGACAAGGGGGATGCCAGAGAATGGAACAAGTTACCAAATTCCGCACCATCGGTCCCACCACCTATCTGTGCCCCATTCCGGCGGTCATGCTGGGCTGCGCGGACCCGGAGGGCGGCGCGCCCAATCTGATCACCGTAGCCTGGACGGGCGTGGTGTGCTCCAAGCCGCCCATGCTCTCCGTCAGCATACGCAAAAGCCGTTTGAGCCATGACATGATCGCCCGCACGGGCGAATTTACGCTCAACCTGACCAGCCGCGCCCTGTGCCGCGCCATGGATTTTTGCGGCGTGAAGAGCGGGCGGGAGGTGGACAAGTTTGCTCACCTGGGCCTCATGCCCCTGCCCGCGCCCGGCCTCAAGGCCGCGCCCGCCGTGGCGGAGGCGCCCGCGTTTTTGAGCTGCCGGGTCCGCTCCATCCAGGAGCTGGGCAGCCATGACCTGTATCTGGCCGATATCGTGGAGGTGAGCGTGCAGGACCGCTTCTTCCTGCCGGACGGCTCCATCGACGAGGCCTCGATGGAGCTGGTGGGCTATGCCCATGGCAAATACTTCGTCCTGGGCGATGCGCTGGGCTTCTTCGGCTATTCGGTGGCTTCGCCGGAGGCGCTGGAGCGCCGCGGATTTTGAAGGAGGGAGAACGATGCCTTTGCGCGTGCTTCTGGCCGATGCGGACGGCACTTTGTTTGACTTTCACCGGGGCGAGGCGGTCGCCATCGGGGAAACCTTCCGGCGCTTCGGCATTCCCGCCACGCCCGGCAACCTAGCGGTGTATTCGCGCGTCAACCGCGCCCAGTGGCTGAAGCTGGAGCGGGGGGAAACCACCCAGGCGCGCCTGCGCGTGGACCGGTTCACGGATTTCCTGCGCGAAACCGGCCTTGACGGCGACGCGCAGGCCCTGTGCGACTGCTTTGTGGACCTGCTGGGCCGGCAGCGCTACACCCTGCCCGGAGCGGAGGCGTTTTGCCGGGCGGTGAGCGCCCGCATGCCCATCTTCCTGATTACCAACGGTATTTCGCAGATTCAGCGCAGCCGCTTTGGCGACTGCGCCCTTACGCCCTACCTGTCCGGCATGGTCATCAGCGAGGAGGTAGGACACGCCAAGCCGCACCCGGCCATGCTGTACCGGGCGCTGGAGATGGCGGACTGCGCTCCGCAGGACGCGATCGTGATGGGCGACAGCGTGACCGCCGACATTGCCGCGGCGAACGCCGCAGGGATGGAGAGTATTTTGTTCACCGAAGGGCAGGAGCCGCCCCAAGGGCACGGCGCCACCCATGTGGCGCGCACTTACCGGGAGGCGCTGGATATTCTGCTGGCCAGGGCGGAATAGCCCCATCGGTGTCAGGAGGGATGAAGGATGCGGATTCTGCTGGCGGAGGACGAGAAATCCCTGGCGCGGGCGCTTGTGACCCTGCTGAAAAAGCATCATTACGAGGCCGACGCCGTCTACGACGGGGCCGAGGCACTGGCCTATCTGCAAACGGGCAACTACGATGCGGCCATTCTGGACATCATGATGCCGGGGATGGATGGGATCGAAGTGCTGTGCCGGGCCCGGGAAAGCGGCGTTTCCGTGCCGATTCTGATGCTCACTGCCAAATCCGACGTGCGAGACAAGGTGAACGGTCTGGACAGCGGGGCCAACGACTACATGACCAAGCCCTTCAGCGCGCAGGAGCTGCTGGCCCGCATCCGCGCCATGACGCGCGCCCAACGCGGGATGGATTCCAACCGGCTGACGATGGGCAATGTGACGCTGGATTTGACCACCTACGAGCTTTCCACGCCCGCGGGCAGCTTCCGGCTGACCGGCAAGGAATTTCAGATGATGGAGATGCTCCTTTCCAACCAGCGCCGGCTGATTCCCACCGAGCTGTTCCTGGAGAAGATCTGGGGATATGATACCGAAGCGGAGGTGCACGTGGTCTGGGTGTATATCTCCTATCTGCGTAAAAAGCTTTCTTCACTGGGCGCCAACGTGCAGATCCGCGTGGCCCGCAACGCCGGCTATTCGCTGGAGGAGATACCATGATTCGCAAGCTGCGCATCAAATTCATTCTGGTCAGCATGCTTTCCGCGCTGCTGGTGCTCTCGGTGATCCTGGGCTTTGTCAATGTGCTCAACTATGATGAAATCGTCCACGACGCCGACAGCGTGCTCGCTCTGCTCAACGCCCATGCGGGCGAGCTGCCCGTGCCGGTGCAGGCCATTGACTGGCGAAATGTCGGGGATCGCTACAAATCCCCCGAACTGCCCTATGAGATTCGCTTTTTTTCGGCTGTGTTAAGCGATGAGGGGACCGTGCTGGCCACCTATAACGACCGGATTTTTGCCGTGGATGAGGACAGGGTGGCCCAATATGCGGCGGACGCGTTTGCCAGCGGTCAGGCAAGCGGCTTTGTGGAGGATTACCGCTTTGCCCGCTATGCCGTGGATGACGGCATCCTGCTGACCTTCCTGGACTGCGGGCGCATGCTGGCGGGGTTCCGCAGCGTGCTGATCTACAGCGCGGGCATCGCCGCGGCGGGCATGGCCGCCGTCTTCGTGCTGGTATGGTTCCTTTCCGGCCGCATAATCCGTCCCATCGCTGAAAGCTATCGCAAGCAGCGGCGCTTTATCACGGACGCGGGCCATGAGATCAAAACCCCCATCACTATCATCGACGCCGATCTGGAGATTCTGCGCATGGAGACGGGCGAGAACGAATGGGTCCAGGACATTCAGGCGCAGACCTCCCGCCTGGCCGCGCTGACCAACGACCTGATCTGCCTGTCCAAAATGGAGGAGGAAGAGGTGCAGGCCAGGCGGATCGAATTCCCCTTCTCGGATGCGATTCGGGAAACGGCGGAATCCTTTCAGACGCTGGCCAGGACGCACGGAAGAACGCTGTGCATTCGCGTCGAACCCATGCTGTCCTATGTGGGCGATGAGAAGGCGCTGTGCCAGCTGGCGGAAATTCTGCTGGACAACGCGCTCAAGTATTCCCGCGAGGGCGACGAGGTGCATCTGACGCTGGAAAAGCAGGGGCGGTTCATTCGCCTGGCGGTGGACAACGGCGTGGAGAACCTGCCCAGAGATGTGGTGGACAACATGTTCGACCGGTTTTACCGCGGGGACCGCGCGCGCGCCTCGGACGGCGGCGGGCACGGCATCGGGCTGTCCATCGCGCGGGCGATCGTCAGCGCACACCGGGGGAAGATATCCGCCGCGGTCAGCGCCGGCCGGCTGACCGTGACCGCGCTGCTGCCCGCCGATTGATTTTTTGCAGAAGAAAGCGCCCGTTCCCGGCTATGCGGGGAGCGGGCGCTTTTTCAGCTTCACGCGCGGATCTCCTGGCGCATGAAGGCGATGTAGGAAACGGTGAAAGCAGCCATGGTCAGCGCCAGCATGACCGTCAGGTGCGGCCATACCAGCAGCAGGCTCTGGTCAAAGGACAGGTAGCTGGCAATCGCGCCCGATACCGAGGCCTGCGTGGTGATGCCGATGGTGCGCACGTTGGGGTTGAGCAAAGTGGAGGCCGCCTCGCAGTACAGGTAGTAGGGCGAGGTGCGTTCCAGAGACAGTTGCAGCTCATAGTTGCTGTACATGTTGTAATAGCCCTGAATGCCGTCCAGCGGATAGGCGATATTGGCGATGATGCTCACCACCATGCTGGCGAACAGCGTCAGGTAAATCCACACGGCGATCACGATCAGCGCCGAGGTGGCGGCGTGCTTGCACAGCGTGGAGCACAGGATGGATACGCCCAGCCACAGCGCGGTGTACACCGCCGTGAGCGCCAGGTAGGAGAAGATGCGCAGAAGCTCCTCCCCCACGGGCGGGATGCCCAGAATGGCCAGCCCCAGCCCGCCCACCATGATGCCCACGAAGAAGATCATGATGAACACCACGGTGGTGCCGGCGAGGAACTTGGCGTTGATGACCGCGTCGCGGTGAATGGGCTGGGAGACCAGGCGGTTGAGCGTGCCCTGTGTGCGCTCGCGGTTGATGGCGTCAAAGCCCATCGCCAGTCCGGCGAGGGGGGCCAGGTAGGCCAGGAACGAGGCGAACGAGGGGATGGAGCTGCCGCTGGCGGTGTAGATGGCCAGGAAGAGATATTCGCTGCTGGAGAATGTGGCGTCGGAGATGCTGCTGAGCGCCCCGTAGAGGCTGGCCAGGCTGGTGAGAATCAGCAGCGCGAACACCAGCTTGAAGCGCGCGCTGTGAAAATGATCGGCCAACTCCTTATGATATAGCGTGGAGAAGCCGCCCGCCTCACGCCTTGGCTTCGCCCCGGAGATGGCGGAAGATGCTGCCGCCGCGGCTGCCTTCATGCTGCTCACCTGCCTTTACAAAGTATCTCGAATAGATTTCGTCCAGATCGCTGCCGCACTGCCGGAGGTACGTCAGGCGGAACTTCTGTGCAAGCAGGGCGCGGACTACCGCGTCGGACACATCCGTGGCGGACTCAACCAGGAAGTTCTCGCCGCTTTCTTCCACGGAGGAAACGCCCTCCACACCCTTGAGCGCCTTGGCCAGCGCCTTGCCGCCCGGCTCCGCGCCCACTTCCAGGCGAAAGCCGGTTTCCTGCTCCAGCTGCTTGCCCAGCTCGCCGATTTCGCCGCAGGCCACCAGCTTTCCTTTGACAAAGATGCCTACGCGGTCGCAGATCTGCTGAATCTGATGGAGCTGATGCGAGGAGATCAGAATGGTTTTTCCGTCCTTTTCCGCCAGCTCGCGGATCAG
>DGYFI06202__coassemble_664_pt1 | contig 20094 bp, 17 predicted proteins | sample DGYFI06202__metabat2_low_PE_001 | metagenome-assembled genome bin DGYFI06202
CCACGTCCGGCAGGTTGCGGTAGACCTCGTTGTAATCCAGGCCGTAGCCCACCACAAAGGCGTCGGGAATCTGGAAGCAGGAATAGTCCACCTCAAGCGGCGCCACGCGGCGGGCGGGCTTGTCCATGAGGGCCGCGATGCGCAGGCTGGCCGCCCCGCGGGTGATGAGCAGCTTTTTGAGGAAATGGAGCGTCATGCCGCTGTCCACGATGTCCTCCACGATGATCACGTCGCGGTCCAGGATGCTGCGGTCCAGGTCCTTGACCAGCCGCACCTCGCCGCTGGACTTGGTGCTGGCCCCATAGCTGGACACGGCCATAAACTCGATCTCAAGCGGCAGGTCCACCTGGCGGATCAGATCCGAAAAGAATACGCTCGCGCCCTTGAGGATGCAGATGAACACGGGCTTTTTTCCCCGGTAATCAGCGGTGATTCGCTCGCCCAGCGCGCGCACGGCGGCGGCGACCTCCTCGCGGCTGTACAGAATGCTGTCCAGGTCGTGATACAGATTGCGTTCGTTTTCCATGGATGCTCTCTCCTTTTTCGGTTCATCTGTAGGGATCGCCGGGCGCGGCCAGCAGCCGGACCGACCCGCCGGGCACGGCGGTCAGGCGCAGCCTTTCGGACGCGCACAGGCGCGGAATCCAGAGCACTTCGCTCCCCACGGCCAGCACGGCCAGGTACGGGCGCAGCGGGCGGTCGATCCGCCGGTCGGTCAGGAAGCGGCGAAGGGCCTTCTCCCCCGGTGCTCCCATGGGACGAATCCGGTCGCCGGGACGGGGATGGCGCCAAACGGGCCCCTGCGCCAGCACCGCCGGGGGCAGCACCGCCTCGCCCGCATGGGCGGGCACGGGGGTATCCGGCCCGGCGGGCGTCTGCGTCAGGCGCATGAAGCCCAGGGCGTAGGTCCGTTCGCCTTCCGTCACCGGAAGGGGCTGACCGCCTGCGGCGGGGCGCAGCGGCCCGCCTTCCTGGGTCAGCAGGTAAAGGTAGTCCCGCCCCGCCACGACCTTGAGGCCGCAGGGCAGGTTGCGCTCCTCGCCCGCCGCTCCGCGCGCCAGCGCGGTCAGGGCCAGCGTGTCGCCGTGGCCGAGGGCCCGCTCATCGGGCAGGGGGCCGCGCAGGGCCGCACCCTCCCAGAACCAGCGCCGCAGCACGCGGCGCGCCAGCGCCTCCGGCGCCTCCGCAAGCGGCCCGCGCCGGAGCGCATGCAGCGGGGGCAGCTCGGCCCGCGCGGCCTCATACAGCCGCTCCGCCTGCGCGTCCAGATAGCGCGCGTCCATATCAAGCGCCTCCGCCGCCCCCGCGATGCGCGAACGCGCGCCCGGAAACAGCCGCTCCATGGCGGGGATCACCTCAAGGCGCAGGGCGTTGCGCGGGGTGAGCGGGCTTTGGTTGCTCTCGTCCTCGCGGTGGGAGAGGCCCTCCGCCGCCAGCGCCTGCGCCAGCTCCCGCTTGCCAAGCCCCAGGAACGGCCGCAGCATCACCCCGCGGCCGAACGGCACGCACGCCCGCATGCCGCACAGCCCGTCCGTGCCCGCGCCGCGCAACAGGCGCATGAGCACCGTTTCGGCCTGGTCGTCCCGATGGTGCGCCACCAGGACCGCGTCCATGCCAAGCGCGTCCATCTGCCGCGTGAAGATGGCGCGGCGGCTCTCGCGCGCCCGCGCCTCCGCGCCGGGGGCGTCCATGCCGCCGGTCAGCCCCGCGTCCTCCACATGCAGCGGCACCTTCAGCGACGCGCACAGCGCGCGCACGAAGCGCTCGTCCTCCCGCGAGGCCTCGCCCCGCAGGCCGTGCTGCACATGGCTGGCCTCCAGGCGGAAGCCCGCCGCCGTCCGCAGGCGGCACAGCGCGTGCAGCAGCGCCACGCTGTCGGCTCCGCCGCTCACCGCGCACAACAGGGCGGCCCCCTCATGCCAGAGGCCCGCGTCCTCCAGCGCGCGCCGCGCGGCCGCAACCGGCGCCTCAAAGCTCATGGGCGTCCTCCTCCCCGGTCACCAGCTCCGTCACCTGCCGGGCCAGCGATTCCGACGTGCCGCACGCGGCGGCGGCCCAGCCCTGCGCCGCCTCGCGCGTGGGCAGCAGCAGCAGCACGCCATAGGCGGTTTCCCCCTCGCGCAGGGCTACGGCGGCGGCATACTCGCGCCCTCCGTACCCCAGCAGCGCCGGGCGTCCCTCCGCCGCCGCACGCATCGCCTCCTCCTGACTCCTCAAAACGGGCAGCGGCCGGCCGCCGGCTTCAAAGGGAAGGGTATACAGCAGCGTCAGCAGCCGGGGCGCGCAGGCGCGAAACCCACGCACCACCGCGCGCGCCAGCGCCTCATCCGGCGTATCGGCGTCCAGCACCAGCGCGGGCACATCGCCCTCGCGCACCGTTCCCACCGCGCCGTAGCGGCCGGGCTCCGCCCGGCGGTACGCCGCCGCGGCCTGCCGCCGCTCGTTCAGCCCGGCGGCATAGGCCGGAGCCGCCGCGCGGATGCGCTCGCAGTCCGTATGCGTCAGCTTGTCGCGCAGCAGCGACAGAGTCTTTTCCCCTCTGGGCGTGAGGTAGAGCACGCCCTCCAGCGCAAAGCGGCCCTGGGCCACCTCCCCGTCCTTTTTGAGTTCGTCCAGGAGCAGGCAGTAGGGCAGGTATTCCATCAGCTCCAGGCCCGCCACAAAGGGCCAGAGCTGGTCGGACGTGGCCATGCCCAGCGCCCGGAGGCACAAAAGCAGCCTCAGCTTGTTCTCCGCGTCCGATACGCGGCGTTTGGGCGAAAGAAACGGCATCATACCCTCCTGAAAAGGCAAAATGGCGGCGGCGCTTTCTCCTGCGGCACGGCGCAACGAAAGAATGGGCAAAGCGGATGCTTTGCCCATCTCAATGCCCCAAGGGCACGGTCGGTCGCAATAGGCGCCTGCCATGGCAGGCTGTGTTTGTTCAGGCCATGAAGGGCTTGATATCGCCCAGGAGGTCGTCGCAGGAGTCGGTGTAGATCTCCATGGTGATGGGCTTGCTCAGGTCCAGGCTGAAGATGCCCAGAATGGACTTGGCGTCCACCACATGGCGGCCGGCGCGCAGATCTACGTCATAGGGATAGCGGTTGACGATGTTCACGAAGGACTTGACGTTCTCCGCCAGGCTCAGCTTGATATTGACAGACTTCATAATTGAAAGCCTCCTTTCGTTTGGGTACGCAGGTATTATACACTACTCCTTGAAAAAAAGCAAGGATTCCCGCATTGTATCATTCAACAAAGTTCCCCTTGCGGCCGGGGGATTGTTGTCGGAGAATATCCATGCTATAATACGACCGGCAGCCCTGCTGCCGTATTCCGCATAAATGCTATGGACGAGGATGACGCGAGCGATGAGCAACCTATCCCCGGAAGAAATCGGGCGTCTGGCCCTGCGCTTTGCCCCGGAAGGCGTGATCGATGCGCCGGTTCCCTTTGGCGGCGGACACATCAACGATACCTACCTGTTTTCGCCCGCGGGGGAGAAGGGTGTGCGCTACGTGCTCCAGCGCATCAACAAGACCGCCTTCCCCCACCCGGAGGACGTGATGGACAACATGCTCCGCGTGACGCAGCACCTGCGCGGGCAGATCGTCCTGCGCGGGGGCGACCCGCAGCGTGAAACCCTGCGCCTTCTGCGCACGCAGGACGGCCATTTCTTCGCCGTGGACCGCAACGGCGACTATTGGCGCTCCTACAGCTTTGTCAGCGATTCCGTCAGCTACGACCGCAGCGGCGACGAAAGGATCTTCCGCGAATCGGGGCGCGCCTTCGGGCGCTTCCTGTCGATGCTGGAGGGCTTTGACGCCGGCTCGCTCCATGAGACGATCGAGCGCTTCCACGATACGCCCCACCGCTTCGCGGCCCTGCATGAGGCCGTGGCGCGCGACGCGGCGGGCCGCGCGGAGGGCGTGCGGGACCTGATTGACCAGGCCCTGTCCTACGAGCCGTTTTCCTCCACGCTGGTGGACGCGCTCTCCTGCGGCCGCCTGCCGCTTCGCGTGACGCACAACGACACCAAGCTCAACAACGTCCTTCTGGACGAGCGCACCGGCCGCGCCCTGTGCGTGATCGACCTGGACACCGTGATGCCCGGCCTGTGCGCCTACGACTTCGGCGACGCCATCCGCTACGGGGCCTCCACCGCGGCCGAGGACGAGCGCGACCTGGGCCGCGTGCGTCTGAGCCTGCCGCTCTACCGCGCCTACGCCGAGGGTTATCTGTCCGAGGTGGGGGGCACGCTCACCGAAGCGGAGCTGCGCTCGCTGCCGGTGGGGGCGAAGATGATGACGCTGGAGACGGGCGTGCGCTTTTTGACGGATTATCTCAACGGCGACGTTTATTTCAAGGTGGCCTGCCCCGATCACAACCTGGTGCGCGCCCGTGCGCAGCTCAAGCTGCTTGAGGACATGGACGCCAACTGGGAGGAGATGGTCTCCGTGATTGGCGAGCTGGCCGGCCGTTAAGAAAGGCGGCGCGTGACGGGCGCTTTTGCTTCCCCCGCCGCCCTGGAGAGGACCAAGCCATGAAGCTACACATCAAACCCATGACCCTTGTGCTCTGCGCCATGCTGGCGGGGGGCGCGGTGGCCGTCGCGCTGCTTTTGCCCGGCACGCTGGACAGCAGCCGGACGCTTGAGATCGAGCGCGCCGCCACGCCCACGCCCACCGCGGACGTGCGCAGCATGCTGATGGTGACCCTTGACCCCAACAACACCCCCGCCCCCACCGCCCTGCTGCTCAAGACGGGCGTCAAGGGCGACGAGGTGACGCGGCTTCAGCAGCGCCTCCAGGAGCTGGGGTATTACAACGGCGAGGTGGACGGCCAGTACGGCCCCGGCACGGCCGAGGCGGTGCGGGTGTTCCAGGCCCAGCACGGGCTGGACAGCGACGGCATCGCGGGCGAAGCCACGCGCGCCCGCCTCTACGCCCAGGACGCGCAGACCTGCGTGCCCACCGTCACGCCCACGGCCGCGCCCTCGCTGCTCAAGAAGGGCGACGCCAGCGACGCCGTGCGTGAGATGCAGCAGCGCCTCAAGGAGCTGGGCTACTACGACGGCGAGGTGGACGGCGACTTCGGCGGCGGCACGGAGGAGGCGGTGCGCCTCTACCAGCGCCAGAACGGGCTGGACGTGGACGGCATCGCCGCGGAAAAGACCTTTGCCAGCCTCTACAGCGACCAGGCCAAGCAGGTGACCATCACCCCCACGCCCGATCCGGCGCAGATGCCGATTCTGGTCAACAGGGAGCATCCCGTGGGCGCGGATTATGAGCCGGACGACCTGGTGAAGCTCAAAAACGTGATGCCCTCCTCGCTGGTCACCGTCAAGGGCAGCGACATCCAGGGCGACCGCACCGCCGCCAACGCCATGATCGAGATGTTCGAGGCCGCAAAGGCCGACGGCGTGACCGGCTGGCAGATCAGCGCGGGTTACCGCAGCTACGAATACCAGCAGGAGCTGTTCGACGAGCAGGTGGCCGAGTACCGCGCCGAGGGCTTTACGCAGGAGAAGGCCGTCTCCGCCACGCGCAACACCGTGGCCGACCCCGGCGCCAGCGAGCATCACACGGGCCTGGCCTTTGACATCACCGTGGCCGGCACCATCTTCAAGGGCACCGAGCAGCAGATCTGGCTGCACGAGCACTGCTGGGACTACGGCTTCATCATCCGCTACCAGGAGGACAAGGAGAAGATCACCGGCTTTCTGGCCGAGTGCTGGCATATCCGCTACGTGGGCCTGCCCCACAGCACGGAGATGCGCGACCGCAACCTCTGCCTGGAGGAATATCTGGGCGAGGCCTAGGCATTTTTGAAGCGAAGAAGGCAGATCATGTTCGACCTCATCGTTATCGGCGCGGGGCACGCGGGATGCGAGGCGGCGCTGGCCGCCGCGCGCATGGGCGTGGAAACTTTGCTGCTCACTCTGGACCTGGGAAGCGTGGCCCTGATGCCCTGCAATCCCGCCATCGGCGGCACGGGCAAGGGCCACCTTGTGCGTGAGGTGGACGCGCTGGGCGGGCAGATGGGGCTGTGCATCGACCGCACGTTCCTGCAAAGCCGCATGCTCAACCGCGCCAAGGGCCCGGCCGTGCACAGCCTGCGCGCCCAGGCCGACAAGCGCCGCTACCACGAGGACATGCTGGGCGTGCTGTTTTCCACCCCGCATCTGACCGTGCGCCAGGCCGAGGCGATGGACATTCTCACCGAGGGAGGCCGGGTCAGCGGCGTTCGCACCATGACGGGCGACGTCATCCCCTGCCGGGCGTGCGTGGTCTGCGGCGGGGTATACCTCAAAAGCCGCATCATCATCGGGCACTATTCCAAAAACAGCGGCCCGCAGGGGCTTCTTAGGGCCGAGGGGCTGTCGGGCTCGCTGGAGGCGCTGGGCTTTTCGCTTCGCCGCTTCAAGACCGGCACGCCCGCGCGCGTGGACGTGCGCTCCATTGACTTTGACCGGATGGAGCCCCAGCCCGGCGACGACCCCATCGTGCCCTTCTCCTTTTTGACCGCCGCGGGCGACGCGGACACGGGCGTGTCCTTTCCGCTGCGCAACCGCGCCATGTGCTACCTGACCTACACCAACGGGGAAACACACCGCATCATCCGGGAAAACCTGCACCTCTCCCCCATGGTGCGCGGCGATATCAAGGGCACCGGCGCGCGCTACTGCCCCAGCATCGAAGACAAGGTACGCCGCTTTGCCGACAAAGACCGCCATCAGCTCTTTCTGGAGCCGGAGGGGCTGTCCAGTCCGGAATGGTATGTGCAGGGCATGAGCTCCAGCCTGCCCGAAAGCGTGCAGTGGGCCATGTACCGCACGGTGCGGGGGCTGGAGCGCTGCGTGCTCACGCGCCTGGCCTACGCCATCGAATATGACTGCATCGACCCCACGGAGCTGCGCCTGACGCTGGAGAGCCGGCGCGTGCCGGGGCTGTACTTCGCCGGGCAGGTCAACGGCACCTCCGGCTACGAGGAGGCCGCCGCGCAGGGGATTCTCGCGGGCATCAACGCCGCGTGCGCGCTGCTTGGGCGCGAGCCGCTCATCCTCACGCGCGACATGGGCTACATCGGCGTGATGGTGGATGATCTGGTGGTCAAGGGCACGGACGAGCCCTACCGCATGATGACCAGCCGCAGCGAATACCGCCTGCTGCTGCGCCAGGACAACGCCGACCTGCGCCTGACGGCGCTCAGCCACGCGCGGGGTCTGGCCAGCGAGCGGCGCATGGCGCTCATGGAGCGAAAGCGCGAGGGGACAACGCGTTTGCTCGGCGCGCTGCATGCCGTGCGGCTGCCGGCCTCGCCCGCGCGCGACGCGTGGCTGACCGGGCACGGCCAGCCCACGACCGCCGCCACCCTGACCGCGGAGGACCTGCTGCGCCGCCCCGACATCACCCTTTCTTCGCTCAAGGAGCTGTGCCCGGAGCTGACCGGCTTCCCCGCCGATGTGGAAACGCAGGCGGAGCTGAACGTGAAATACGAGGGCTACCTCAAAAAGCAGCAGGCCCAGGTTGCGCGCGCGCGCGCCATGGAGGACTGGCGCATCCCGGAGGATACCGACTACGACCGGATCGACAGCCTGCGCATCGAGGCGCGCCAGAAGCTGAAAGCCAAAAAGCCCCTGAGCCTGAGCCAGGCCGGGCGCATTCCGGGCGTGAACCCCGCGGACGTGGCCGTGCTGATGGTATGGCTCAAGCGGCGGCGGGACGCCGTCGAAGCCAACGACACAAGAGAGAGGGAACAGCCATGAAAAAGCATTCCTCCATGGCGCTGGTCGTGTTCGCGGTGTGCATGGTCAGCTATTCCGGCCCCATGGTCAAGGGCGCGCTGAACGAAGGCGCCTCGCCCATTTCGGTGGCGCTTTTGCGCATGCTGGCGGCGGCGCTGCTCATGCTGCCCTATGAGGCGCGCCAGTGCGTCCGGCGGCGCATCCCCATGAAGCTCACGCCCGCCCAGTGGGGCCTGACGGCTCTGGCCGCCGCCTTTCTGGCCGCGCACTACATCACCTGGATCACCTCGCTGACCGGCACGAGCACCTTTGCCTCGGTGGCGCTGGTGTGCACGCAGCCGCTGTTTGTGGCGTTTTTCAGCTATGTGCTCTTTCACGAGCGCACGCCCCGGCGCGCGCTGCCCGGCGCGCTGCTGGCGCTTGTGGGCGCTGTGACGATCGCCCTCTCCGGCCTGGCGGGGCAGGGGGCGCAGGCCGCGGGAAGCGACGCGCTGCGCAGCAACCTCCTGGCCCTGGCGGGAGCCGTGCTCATGGCCGCGCACTGGCTCGCCGGGCGGCAAATCCGCCAGACGCTGGCCGCGGAGGTCTATACCCCCGTCCTCTACCTGATCACGGCGGCGCTGCTGGCCCTGTGCCTGCCCCTGTCCGGCGGCTTCCGCATGCCGCTTTCGGCCTTGCCCTACATGGCGGGGCTGGTCATCGGCAGCACGCTGCTGGGGCATGCGGTGTTTGCATACGCCCTTTCTGGCGTGTCCGCAAACGTCATCAGCTTCGCGCTCCTGGGCGAACCCGTGGGCGCAATGATTTTCAGCATGATCTTCTTCGGCGAGGTACCCACCTGGCCGGTGGCTTTGGGCGGCCTGCTCACGCTGGTGGGGCTGGCGCTCTACCTGGCCTTCGCGGGCGAGGAAAAGCAGCCCGCCTAGCGCCACAGGCACGTTTCCAGATCCACCGTGCCATCCTCCCGGAAAGCCACGCCCTCCATCTCCAGAAGCATGCGGTGGGTTTCCCGGCCGCTGGGCGAAAACGCCGCGCTCAAGCCGCCCTGCCGGTTGACCACGCGGTGGCAGGGCACGTCCGACGGCGCCGCGCCCAGGGCATACCCCACGGCGCGCGCCGCATGCGGGCGGCCGATCATGCGGGCGATCTGGCCATAGGTGGCCACATGCCCGCGCGGAATCCGCCTCACGGCGGCATACACCTCTTCAAACATTCCCATCTACGCGCCCCCTTTGCGCCATCTTTCCTGGGATGATACCACAAAAGGCCGCGCGCGAAAACCTGTTTTTCAGAAGGGACCGGCGATACAAGTATGCAGGAACGCGCAACGCTCATGACGGAGGGGTCCGTCTGGCGGCACATCGTGGGGTTTGCCCTGCCCGTGTTCTGGGGGAACCTCTTCCAGCAGCTCTACAATGTGGTGGACTCCCTGGTGGTGGGCAACTTCCTGGGCAGCGACGCGCTGGCGGCGGTGGGCTCCTCCAGCCATCTGATTTTTCTGATGGTGGGGCTGTTCAGCGGCATCTTCACGGGAGCCAGCGTGGTCATCTCGCGCTACTACGGCGCGCGGGACGACGCGAACGTGCGGTTGGCGGTGCATACCACCGTGGCCTTCGGCCTGGCGGCGGGCGTGGTGATCACCATCGCGGGCGTGCTGCTCACGCCCCATCTGCTGATCTGGATGGGCACGCCCGAAAGCGTGCTGCCCAACTCCATCCTGTATTTCCGCATCTATTTCGGCGGCGTTATCTTCGTCATCCTCTACAACACGGCGGCGGGGATCTTCCAGGCCGTGGGCGACAGCCGGCATCCCCTGTACTACCTGATCGTTTCCTCGGTGGTCAACGTGGTGCTGGACCTGCTCTTCGTCGCTGGATTCGGCATGGGGGTAGACGGCGCGGCCCTGGCCACGGTCATCTCCCAGGCCGTGAGCGCGGTGCTGGGCTTCTGGCGGCTATGCCGCACCACCGGCACCTACCGCGTCTGGCTTGGCAAGGTGCGCTTTCACGGCCGGACGCTTCGCCAGCTGCTCACGCTGGGCATCCCCTCCGGGCTGCAAAATTCCATCATCGCCATCGCAAACGTAGTCGTCCAGTCCTCTATCAACCTCTACGGCGCCATGGCCATGGCCGGCTGTGGCTCCTATTCCAAAATCGAGGGCTTCGGCTTTCTCCCCATCAACAGCTTCGCCCTGGCGCTGGCCACCTTCATCGGCCAGAATCTGGGCGCTAAACAATATGACCGCGCCCGGCGCGGCGCGCGCTTTGGCATCCTGTGCTGCCTGCTCATGGCCGAGGTGGTGGGCGTGGGCATCAACCTGCTCGCGCCGTGGCTGATTTCGCTCTTCAACAGCGACCCGCAGGTCATCGCCTTCGGCGCCCTGCAGGCGCGCACGGTCACGCTGTTCTATTTCCTGCTCGCCTTCTCCCATTCGGTGGCGGGCGTCATGCGCGGCGCGGGGCGGGCCATCGTGCCCATGCTGGTGATGCTGGTGTGCTGGTGCGTTATCCGCGTCAGCTACATCATGCTGGTGGCGCGCGCTTCGGGCGACATCCAGATGGTGTTCTGGGCCTACCCCCTCACCTGGGCGCTCAGCTCCGTGGCCTTCCTCATCTACTTCGTGCGCGGCGACTGGCCGCACTACCTGGAACGCAAGGAGAGCGCGGCCTGACGCGCCCCTCCCTTCTCTTGACTTGTCCCGCCGCTTGAGCTACAATAGCCTCGGCTGTGCGGCGTGTGGCGGTTTGTCGTTGTATATTGCCATCATTTCTTTTCGCCGGATGTCCGCGCGGCGCTGCGTCCCCCCGGAGGGACCCTCCCATCCGCTCTAGAAAGGAAGGAACGCCATGTTTGGACACCGCCCCGAAGGCCGCCGCGTGCGAGACGTGGACCCCATCGTGCAGATGACCCCGTACCTGATGCCCATGCGCTGCGACGCGCAGGTTTTTTTGGACTACGATGTGGAATATGAGCCGCTGATGCGCTACATCGCCAAAAAAAGCCGCGAAGGCGTCAAGATCACCTTCATGGAAATCCTCATCGCCAGCTTTGTGCGCGGCGTATCGCAGGTGCCGGAAGTAAACCGCTTCATCATGAACAAGCAGTTCTACAACCGCAAGGAGCTCACCGCCAGCTTTACGCTGCTGATGGACACCGACGACGGCAGCATCGAGGAAAACACCGTCAAGGTCTTTTTCGACCCCACCGACACCATCTATGACGTCAGCGCGCGCGTCAAGGACATGGTCCAAAAGAACCGCAAGGTGGAAACCTCCGGCTTTGCGGTGAAGCTGGCCTCCGCCGTGCTGAAAATCCCGCTGCTGCCCAACCTTGTGGTGGGCCTGGTGCGGCTTTTGGACCGCTACGGCCTGTTGCCCAAGGCGTTTTTGGACGGGCTGCCCTTCCACACCAGCATGTTCATCACCAACAACGCCTCCATCGGCCTGATGCGCGTGTATCACCACATCTACAACTTCGGCGATACCAGCATGTTCATCTCCATGGGCACGCCCCAGCGCGGCTATACGGTGGATGCGGGCGGCAATGTGGTGCGCAAGTGCACGCTGCCCATCGGCGTGACCGTGGACGAGCGCGTATGCGGCGGCGCGGTATATGCCAAGCTGTTCGCCGTGATGAAAAACTGCCTGCGCCATCCCGAGCAGCTGGAAACCCCGCCCGAAAAGGTGTTTTACAACAAGGGCTGCGAGTTTCACGTGCCCAAGCCCGAGGGCGCCGGCTCCAGCGCCGGCTCCGTCACGGCCTGACAAGGTTCCTGCGGCCTTCCCGCTAAAAAAGCGCGAAGGCCGTTTTTGCGTTCCATCCCGCCTTGACACGCCCCCTGAAAACGTCTATAATGATGTAGTCGGCTAGATAGGCTTGTCGCGCTTTGCGAGAGCCTTGCTGTTTTGCGAAATATACTCCCGGCTCCGGCTTTCCCCACGCCGCGCGCGGACCTGTGTCCCCTTGTGCGGCGGGTTGGTTTTGAAACGCTCCGGCGTTTTGTAAGGGTATATGAACTTGGTCTGTGTGCCGTCCCGCGCGTCTGCGCCGGGATGAAACCGGGGCATGCGCCTCGACGTCCGTTTTCTTCCCCGCCCGGCATTGGCGCGGGCGGAGGGCGGGCATGGCCAAACAAGCGAATCAACATAGCCGCACGAGCTTTGCTCGACGGCTTTTTTTGCTTGAAGCAAAAGCCGTTCTCCGGACAAACAAGCAGCTGGAAAGCAATACCAACGGAAGGGAGTGTACGCCATGGACTGGTTCGTAACGATCATCGTAGCGGTTGCGACGGCGGCGCTGGGCGCGGCGGGCGGGTATCTGTACCGCAAGCAGGCCGGCGAGAAAAAGATCGGCCGCACCGAGGAATACGCAAGAAACCTGCTGGAAGACGCGCAGCGCAAGGCCGACGAAAAGAAAAAAGAAACCATTTTGGAGGCCAAGGAAGAGGTCCTGCGCCTGAAAACCGAGCTGGACCGCGAATGCCGCGAGCGCCGCGCCGAGGTGCAGCGCAGCGAGCGCCGCATCCTGCAACGCGAGGAATCGCTGGACAAAAAGCAGGACGCCCTGGAGAGCCGCGAGGAGGCGCTGGGCAAAAGGCAGAACGAACTGCAAAAAATGCAGGAGGACATTGAAAACGACAAGCAGCGGCAAGTGGCCGAAATGGAGCGCATCGCCGGCATGACGCAGGACGAGGCCTGCCAGATGCTGGTCAGCCGCATCCAGAAGGACGCCTACCACGACGCCGCCGCCATGGTGCGCGAGATCGAGACGCGCGCCCGCGAGGAGGGCGAGAAAAAGGCCCGCAACATCATCGCCCTGGCCATTCAGAAGTGCGCCGCCGACCATGTGGCGGAGAGCACCGTCAGCGTCATCAACCTGCCCAACGACGACATGAAGGGCCGCATCATCGGCCGCGAGGGCCGCAACATCCGCGCCCTGGAAACCGCCACCGGCGTGGACCTGATCATTGACGACACGCCCGAAGCGGTGATCGTCAGCGCCTTTGACCCCGTGCGGCGCGAGATCGCGCGCATCGCGGTGGAGCGGCTCATCATGGACGGCCGCATCCATCCTGCCCGCATCGAGGAAATGGTGGAAAAGGCCCGCAAGGAAGTGGACCAGCAGATCCGCGAGGCCGGCGAACAGGCCGTCTTTGAGACGCATCAGCACGGCATCCATCACGAGCTGGTCAAGATTCTGGGCCGTCTGCGCTACCGCACCAGCTACGGCCAGAACGTGCTCAAGCACTCCATCGAGGTCAGCCACCTGGCCGGCATGATGGCCGCCGAGCTGGGCGCGGACGTCGCCCTGGCCAAGCGCGCGGGCCTTTTGCACGACATCGGCAAGGGCGTCGATCACGAGGCCGAGGGCACGCACGTGACGCTGGGCGCGGAGCTTGCGCGCAAGTACCGTGAAAGCCCCGACGTGATTCACGCCATTCTGGCCCATCACAACGATGTGGAGCCCCAGACCGTCGAGGCCGTGCTCGTGCAGGCCGCCGACGCCATCTCCGCCGCCCGTCCCGGCGCGCGCCGCGAGAGCCTGGAGAACTACATCAAGCGTCTGGAGAAGCTGGAGGAGATCGCCAACTCCTTCCCCGGCGTGGACAAGTGCTTCGCCATCCAGTCCGGCCGCGAGGTGCGCATCATGGTCAAGCCCGAGGACATCACCGACGACGGCACCAAGGTGCTGGCCAAGGAAGTGGCCAAGCGCATCGAAAAGGAGCTGGAGTACCCCGGTCAGATTCGCGTGAACGTCATCCGCGAGACCCGCAGCACCGAATACGCCAAATAAAGGAGATTTCTTTGGCCCGGCGGCAGTCCGCCGGGCCTTTTGCGCGCCCGCGCTTGCCATTCCGCAGAAGTATGATATACTGTATTCACCGGTCGCATCCGTCGTTTGAAAAACAGATCTCTTCCTCTGCAAAGAAAGGAGCTCGTATCATGATCCTGGATCAATGGGAAAACGCTCTGCGCTACCTGGGCATCAGCCCGGAGCTGGATCTCGCGCTGCGCTTTCTGTCCGGGCTGAACCCCGGTCAGCTTGCCGTAAACACCAGGGTGGAGCTTCAGGGCTCCGATGTGTTCTATACCGTGAGCGAACCCCTGCTGTCCGCGCGCGCCATGACCTTTGAATTTCACAGGCGCTATACCGATATCCACGTGCCTGTGACCGGCACGGAGCGCATCGCGCTGTGTCCCGCCTCCGCGCGTCCCGCCGATACGCCCTTTGACGACGAGAAGGATATCGGCTTCTTCTCCGGGCATGCCGTCAACACGGTCAAGGTGCCCGTCGGGTGGTTCTGCATATGCTTTCCGGAGGACGCGCACGTTCCCTGTCTCAGCGGCCCGGAGGAACACGCCATCGTCAAGCTGGTGCTCAAGGTCCGGGCATCCTGAACCCGGCATCACATAGGAGGTACGTATGAAGATCGCCGTTTTGATTCCCTGCTACAACGAATCCAAGACCATCGCCAAGGTGGTATCCGACTATCGCGCGGCCCTGCCGGAGGCGGATATCTACGTCTACGACAACAACTCCTCCGACCACACGGACGAGATCGCCCGTCAGGCCGGGGCCATCGTACGCTACGAGTACCGCCAGGGCAAGGGCAACGTCATCCGCACGATGTTCCGCGAAATCGAGGCCGACTGCTACCTGATGATCGACGGGGATGACACCTATCCCGCCGAAAACGCAAGGGAAATGGTGGACCTGGTGCTCAACAGGAAGGTGGACATGGTCGTGGGCGATCGCCTGAGCGCCACCTACTACACCGAAAACAAGCGCCCCTTTCACAACCTGGGCAACCGCCTGGTCAAGCGCCTGGTCAACACCATCTTCCATGGCGACGTGCGCGACATCATGACCGGATACCGCGCCTTCAGCTATCAGTTTGTCAAGTCTTTCCCGGTACTGTCGCAGGGGTTTGAAATCGAAACGGAAATGACCATTCACGCGCTGGACAAGAATTTGAGTCTCAAAAGCATCCCCGTGGAATACCGCGACCGTCCGCAGGACAGCGTAAGCAAGCTCAACACCTATTCCGACGGCCTGCGCGTGCTGCGCACCATCGCCCGGCTGTACAAAGAATACCGGCCCCTTTCCTTCTTCGGGCTGTTCACCGCGCTCTTTGGCGCGGCGGGGCTGGTCATGTTCATCCCCGTGCTGGCGGAATACTTCCGCACGGGGCTGGTGCCCCGCTTCCCCACGCTGATCGTCAGCGGGGTGATGATGACGTTCGCCCTGCTTTTGCTGGTGTGCGGCTTCATTCTGGACACGGTGGCCAAAAAGCACCGTCAGCTGTTTGAAATCAACCTCAACCTCCTAAGACTCACCCACGACAAGGAGACGCGATGATGGCCAACCGGCAAGGCTCTCCCGCGCGTATCCTGCGCGCGTTTCTCTGCGCGGCGCTGGGCGTGGCCAGCGCCATGTGCTTCGTAGTGGATACGGAGGGCTATGTGGGGATGAGCGCCCTGCCCGCCGCTTCCACAAGCTATCTGTGGAGCGCGCTGGCGCTGTGTTTTGCGCTGCTGCTCCATCATGTGCATGTGCGCCGGGAGCTGCGGCCGGGCGTGGGCGCGGCGCTTGTGGGCCTTTTGTTCGGCGTGCTCAACGCCTTCGGGGGCCTGCTCTTCGCCTACGACAGCTGGGCCATGCTCCGCTCGCCCGCCACGCTGGCGCTGACGCTGCTCAAATCCGTGGGACAGGCCGTGCCCATGACGGCCCTGCTAACCTGGGTGGACGCCGCGCTGCGCGGCGGGGCGCTGCATCGGCCGGGCGCGCTGGATGCCGCGCCCGTGCCTGCCGCGCTCAAACCCCTGTGGCGCTGGGCCTCGCGCCATGAAACGGCGGCATACATGATCCTGCTGGCGCTGTGCTGGTCGCCGTACCTGATCGCATTCTACCCCGGCACCGTATGCTGGGACCTGGGCGAGATGGTGGCCCAGTTCTTCGGTCAGCGGCCCATGGACACGTGGCACCCCGTGTTTCTGACCTGGGTGATCGGCGGCTGCGTATGGCTGGGCCGCCTCGTGGGCAGCGACAACCTGGGGGCGGCGCTCTACACGCTGCTTCAGACCGCGCTTATGGCCTTTGCGCTGGGCAGCTCGCTGCGCCTGATGCGCAGCCTGCGCCTAAGCCGCACGGCTCGGCTGGCCGCCGCGGCCTTCTTTGCGCTGTTGCCCATCTGGGGCGGATACGCGCAGTTCATCAGCAAGGATACGCTGTATACCTCGGCGCTGCTTCTGTTTACCCTGTGCCTGATCCGGCTTTTGCTGGCGCGGGAGGGCCGGCTTTCCGTCCGGACCGGCCGGGAGGCTGCCGGGCTGTTCGTATGGGGCCTTCTGACCTGCCTGATGCGCTCCAACGGCCTGTACGTCATCCTGCCCACGGCGGCATTCGCCTTCGCCTTTGCGGCGCGGGGACGGTCGCGGCTGGCCGTGGGCGGCGCGCTGGCGGGAGCGGTGGCGTTGGCGCTGCTGTTTTCCCATGTGCTTTTGCCCGCGCTGGGCGTGCGCGACGAGACGGCCAGCGGCCTGTATTCGGTCTGCTTCCAGCAGAGCGCGCGGGTGCTTCGCGACCATGGCGATCAGGTCACGCCCGAGGAATACGCCGAAATCGACCGCGTACTGGACGCGGAAAACCTGGCGGAGCTCTACGAGCCGTGGATCTCCGATCCGGTCAAGTTTACCTTCCGCCAGTACGGACAGGGCGCGGAAGCCGAGAAAGCGGCCCTGGCGCGCTACCGGGAGACATGGCTTTCGATGCTTTCCAAGTATCCGCTGACCTATGCGGAGGCGTTCTTCGCGGGCAACGTGTCCTACTACACCTTTGCGCCCAAGCTGGAGGGCGAGACCTACAACCAGCAGGCGGGCAACCGCCTGGTCTTTGAAACCTACGAGCTGGGCGAGGACCCGCGCTTTCTGCACACCGAGCAGATCGCCGCGCTGGAGGGCGCGCGCACGCTGCTGGCGGTGTTTGCCCGCGGTATCCGCCACATTCCCCTTTTGGGGCTGCTCTACGCCTGCGCCACCTACACGTGGCTGCTGGCGGGCGCGGGGATGAGCGCCGTGCGGCAGCGGCGGTGGCGGCTTCTGTGCTGCTTCCTGCCCGCGCTGCTCACGCTGGGGGTGTGCATGCTCGGCCCGGTCAACGACTATTTCCGCTACTTCCTGCCCATCGTGGCCATGACGCCTGCGCTGCTGGCGGCGGCGGATTTGCGGTAAGCGTTTTGTCATACCTGCAAAAACCACGCATTCCCTTCTTTGCAGGAAAGGAAGGGAACTTTCTGCCGTCGAATGTTTCATAGGACAAACTTTTTTAAACAGGAACGGAGGTAACGAACCCATGAAAAAATATCTGGCCCTGCTGATGATCATGGCCCTGGCCGCCGCGCCCGCCGCGCTGGCCGAGGACGCCGCCACTCCCCTGCCCTGCGGCGTGAGCTTCGAGATGGACGGCGCCGCGCTGGTGGAGGCCATCGGCGGCGAAGCGGAGTTTGTACCCTACTTCGAGGATGACGATACCGAAACGGGCAACATCCAGCTTTCGAACGTGGATCTGGGCATCGGCGGCATGACCGCTACCTTCGCGTGCTTTGACGTGCAGCGCATCAACAGCGCGCGCGAGCCGCGCCTGAGCCTGGTCTCCGTCACGCTGGACCCCGGCGACAACAGCATCGCTTCCTTCCGCTCGGCGCTGGAAGCGCTCACCGGGGTGTATGGCGAGCCCGACAACAACCCCTTTGACGAGGCTGCCACGGACATGTACGTGGAATATGGCATGCTGGACGCCTCCTGGGTCAAGGAGGATGTGCGCATCTACCTGTCGCTCCAGCGCATGTATGAGGACTATCTGGAGCTGAGCTTCTCGCCCAGAATCTGCTTCGACGCCTCCGACCTGGACGCGTAAAACCGGTTTGAATCCAAAAAAGGAGCAGGGATTCTTCCCCGCTCCTTTTTCATTTGCCGCTTTTATTTCAGATACGCGCCCACCAGCCGGTTGACCAGCGCGCCGTCGGCCTTGTCCTTCACCTTGGGCATGAGGGCCTTCATCAGCTTGCCCTTGTCCTTGGCCGTGGGTTCGGCGAGGCCAAGTTCCGCCAGCGTCGCCTCGATCACCTCGCGGATGGCCGCCTCGTCCATGCGGGCGGGCGCAAATTCGGCGTACACCGCCATGCGCAGCCGGCACTCCTCGATCACATCGGTGCGGTCCGCGGGGGTGGTGTCCAGCGTCTCCTGCGCTTCCTTGATTTCGCGGTAGACCACGGCGTTGGCCTCGTCCTCGGTCAGGTCCTCGCGCTTGTCGATGGTCTTTGCCTTGAGCGCGGACAGAAGCAGCGAAAGCGCCTCCTTGCGGGGCTTGTCGCCCGCCTTGAGCGCGTCCATCATGGCCTTTCTGACAACATCCACCTTGGTCATTGTTAACTCCCTCCCAAATGTGCGGTTTCATGGTATAGTATATCACAGCGGGCAAGGCCCGCAAAGAAGGAGGCGCCGCCATGGACCTGATCATTCCCTGCTTCGACCCCGCGCTGATTGCGCGCAGCGGCCAGTGTTTCCGCATGTGCGAGGGAAAGGGCGGCGCCGTGACCGCGCTGGCCGGGCCGGACCGGGTGCGCGTAAGGCCGCTGGGCGGGGAGCGCTTCCGCTTCGACTGTGCGCCGGAGGCGTTCGAGCGCGTCTGGCGCGCCTACTTTGATCTGGATACGGACTACGAGGCCATCCAGCGCGAGGCGGCGGACCGGGATGCGCTGCTCGCGCGCGCAGCCTGCGCGTGCCGGGGCCTGCGCATCCTGCGGCAGGACCCGTGGGAGGCGCTGGTGTGCTTTCTGATTTCCCAGCGGAAGAGCATTCCCGCCATCCGCACCTGCGTGGAGGCGCTGTGCGCGCACTGCGGTGCCAAAGTGGGCCGGGGAGGAGGGCGGTACTTTGCCTTTCCCGGCCCCGAGGACCTGCTTGGGGCGGGCGAAAGGGGGCTGCGTGCCTGCGGGGCGGGGTATCGCGCGCCCTATCTGCTGGACGCGGCGCGCCGCGTGGCGGACGGGCGGACCGATCTGACCGCCATGGCCGCCCTGCCCGACGATGCGCTGCTGGAACTGCTCCAGACCATCCACGGCGTGGGGGTAAAGGTGGCCAGCTGCGTGATGCTCTTCGGCTATCACCGCCTCGCCTCCGCGCCGGTGGACGTGTGGATTCGCCGCGTGATCGACGAGGACTACGGCGGCCGGTCGCCCTTTCCCGCCTACGGAGCGCATGCGGGCATCTTCCAGCAATACCTGTTTTACGGGCGCATCTCCCAGAAGGGCTAGCGCGTGCGCCTGGGCCGCCGGTGCCTGCGCACCTGCGGCTTTTGTATCTCGTCGTGCTTTTCGCCCTTTAAGCGGAACAGCTCGTCGCGCAGCTTGGCGGCGCGTTCGAAATCGAGGTTCCTGGCGGCGGAGAGCATCTGGTCCTCCACGCTCTTCATCAGCTCCTGAAGTTCCTCGTCGCTCATGTCGTCGGGCTTGTGGTCCTTCATGCTGTCGGTGATGCGGATGAGGGCCTGCACGGTGCTCCTGACGCTCTGCGGCGTGATGCCGTGGAGCTTGTTGTACGCCTCCTGCAGCGCGCGGCGGCGGTTGGTTTCGTTCATGGCGCGCTCCATGCTCTCGGTGAGCACGTCGCCGTAGAGGATGACGCGGCCGTCCACATTGCGCGCCGCGCGGCCGATGGTCTGGATGAGCGAGGTCTCGCTGCGCAGAAAGCCCTCCTTGTCCGCATCCAGAATCGCCACCAGGCTGACCTCCGGCATGTCCAGTCCCTCGCGCAGCAGGTTGATGCCCACCAGCACGTCGAACTCACCCAGCCGCAGATCGCGGATGAGCTGGGTGCGCTCCATGGTTTGAATGTCGGAATGCAGGTAACGCACGCGGATGCCCAGATTTTTGAGGTAATCCGTCAGGCTTTCGGCCATGCGCTTGGTCAGCGTGGTCACCAGCACGCGGCCGCCCTTCTCGGTCGTGCGGTGGATCTCCCCCACCAGATCGTCCACCTGCCCGGTCGCGGGCCGAAGCACGATCAGCGGGTCGATCAGCCCCGTGGGGCGGATGATCTGCTCCACCGTGTTTTCGCTCAAGCCCAGCTCATAGGCGGCGGGGGTGGCGCTGACGTAGATGGTCTGATGCTGCCGGGCGCGGAATTCATCAAAGAGCAGGGGACGGTTGTCATAGGCGCTGGGCAGGCGGAAGCCGTAATCCACCAGGCTCTTTTTGCGCGCGCGGTCTCCGTTGTACATGGCGCGGATCTGCGGCACGGTGACGTGGCTTTCGTCGATGAACATCAGAAAGTCCTTGGGGAAGTAATCCAGCAGCGAATACGGCG
>DGYFI06202__coassemble_685_pt1 | contig 19293 bp, 11 predicted proteins | sample DGYFI06202__metabat2_low_PE_001 | metagenome-assembled genome bin DGYFI06202
ACGGCGACCTGGCCTCCATCGGCATGGCGGAGACCGTCCACGCCGCCGCCCGGAATGAGAACATCACCATCATCTTCGTCAACAACGCCATCTACGGCATGACCGGCGGCCAGATGGCCCCCACCACGCTGCCCGGCCAGGTGACCACCACCAGCCCCTACGGCCGCGACGTGAGCCACTGCGGCTACCCTGTGCGCGTCAGCGAGATGCTCTCCACCCTCAACGGGCCGGCCTACATCGAGCGCGTCAGCGTGCACGACGTGCCGCACATCAAGAAGGCCAAGGCGGCCATCAAAAAGGCGTTCCAGCTTCAGATGGAGGGAAAGGGCTTCACTTTGGTCGAGGTTCTTTCCACCTGTCCCACCAACTGGGGCAAAACGCCCAAGGAAGCCTTTGAATGGCTCAAGAGCGACATGCTGCCCACCTATCCGCTGGGCGTATACAAGGATATCACCACGGAAGGGGGCCAGGCGTGATGGAAAAGCAATTTCTGATTGCCGGTTTCGGCGGACAGGGCGTGCTGCTCATCGGTCAGCTGATCGCCAAGGCGGCCATGCGGCAGGGCTATGAGGTCAGCTGGATGCCCAGCTACGGCCCCGAAATGCGCGGCGGCGAAGCCAACTGCGCCGTTGTCGTCAGCGACGAACCCATCGGAAGCCCGCTGGTCAGCGAGCCGCCCGTGCTGGTGGCCATGAACAAGCCCAGCCTGATGAAATTTATGCCCATGATGCCCGCCGGCGGCACGCTGCTCTACAACGCTTCTTTGATTGAAGGCGTGGAGCTGCGTACCGACGTGAAGGTCATCCCCGTGGCCTGCAATGAAGTGGCCGAACAGCTCGGCAACAGCCGTGTCAGCAACATGGTTATGCTTGGCGCTATCCAGGCCGCCACCGAAGTGGTCACGGACGACAACCTCGTCGAAACCCTGCGCGACTGGCTGGGCGAAAAGAAAGCCCATCTGCTTGACATTAACCTCAAGGCCATTGAAGCAGGCCGCTCCAGGGTTTGACCAGGGGGTGACCCCCTGGCCCCCCATCCGCCGGGAGGCCGTGGGAGGCAAACGGGCTCCCCGCGAGCAGAGATGGTGGGGAATCTACATTCTTAAAAAACGGTATCAAAAGCCCGGCAGTCTTGCCGGGCTTTTTAAATGCCTTTCCTTATGGCTCTGTTAACCGCTACAGCTCGTAGCGGTCCAGGATCAGCTGGGCCACCCTTGCGCGGGGGAGCCGCTGGTCCATGGCCTGCTTTTCGATCGTGCGGTGCGCTTCGGCTTCGGTCAGGCGTTCGTGCTCGATCAGCAGGCATTTGGCTCGGTCCACCAGTCGGATCTCGTCAAGCTTGCGGTGCAGCTGCTCGTTTTCGCGGTTCAGCGTCATGAGGCGGTTGTGCGTGGCGGCTGCCAGCTGGACCGACTGCTGGAATACCTGTGGAATCACCGGCTTGCCCACCAACAGCACGCCCGCCTCGGTGGCGGGCGCGTAGACCATGCTCATCAGCTCGGCCCGCACCAGCAGCACTACGGCGCTGAAGGTGGTGGCCGTCAGCTCCATGGCCAGCTCCAGCCCGCTCTCATCGGGCAGGGGTGCATTGATCACCACCAGCGGCCATGCGCACTGCGTGGCGATACGGCGCGCCTCGCTGGCGGATGCGGCGGCGGAGGCCTCCAGAAAGCCGGCGGAGGCCAGCGCTCTTTGCAGCTTGTCCAATCCCCGCGCCGATACCAGCAGCGCGCGTTCCTGCGGCATGTGCATCCCCCCCTACTCGCGGCTGCGGTCAATAGCGCAGAAGCTGTGCAAAGGCCAGCTTGGAGGCGTCGCTGCGCCTGCATTCCATCAGCGACCGGGCGCGCGCGAAGAAGCACTCCGGGGCCTGGCCGGGCAGGATGCGGCGCACAAAGGCGCTCCCGGCCGCCAGGGCAAGGGCTTCGTCCAAAGAGGCCGGCAGGCGCTCCGCCTGCTCCGGAGAAACGGTATACGGCTCCAGAGAGGCGTTGTCGGCCATGCCCTCCAGCGCGGCTTCGATCAGCAGCGCAAAGCCGACATAGGGATTCATCGTGGGATCGGGGCTGCTCAGCTGCATGCGCGCAAAGCGGCTTTGCGGCAGGGGGAGGCGCAGCGCGCTGCGGTCCCGCGCCATTGACCAGCACAGCCGGTCGAATGCGCCGGGCGCGCCCAGGCGGTCGTAGCTGTCGGGCAGTGGGTTGAGAAACAGCGTCAGCTCCGGCAGGCGGCGCAGCACGCCCGCCATGGCGCTTCGGGCCATCGGTCCCAGACAGCCGTTTTCCAGCCGGAACAGGTTGCGCCCATCCTGGTAGAAGGACAGCTTCACGTGCAGGCCGTTGCCCTCCTCGCCTGACAGGGGACGGGGCAAAAAGGTGGCGTGTACGCCGTAGCGCTGCGATACGGACCGCACCGCATGGAGAAACGCCACATAGTGATCTGCGGCGGTGACGGGCTCGGCACGATGGAAGTCCACCTCGTTTTGGCCGGGGCCCCGCTCATGGTGGCTGCTTTCCGGGCGGATGTTCATCTGCTCCAGCGTCAGCACGATGTCGCGGCGGATATCCTCGCACCGGTCCATGGGGGCAACGTCCATATAACCGCCGTGGTCATGCGGCTCCAGCGTAGGCCGGCCGCGGTCGTCCAGGTCCAGCAGGTAGAACTCGCAGTCCGTGCCGATGCGGACCTCCAGCCCTGCCTCCTTCGCATGGCGCGCCGCCGTCCGTAGAAGGGTGCGGCTGTCCAGCGGAAAAGGGTCGCCCTGCGGCGTGATCAGGTCGCACAATAGGCGGCATACGCGCCCGGACTGGGGACGCCACGGCAAGATGCACAGCGTGTCCGGGTCGGGACGGAGCAGCAGGGTGCCGCCCGACGCAGCTGCGCATCCGGGGACGGCGGTGGCGTCGATGGCCACGCCGCTTTCCATTGCGGCGGCCAGCTGATCGGGCAAAATGGCGGTGTTGCGAAGCTGGCCGAACAGGTCCGTAAACGCCAGACGGATAAATTTCACGTCGTTTTCTTCGATGAAGGACAGAACCTCGTTGGCCAGCATGGCAGGCACCCCTTTCGCAGCTATCGCGGCCTTTTCCGCGCCTGCATCATTATAGCACAGCCCCTGTGGACTGCCAATTCCCGGCAGAGCGCCGCCGCGCAAAAAGACAAAGAAAAGCCGGATTGCAAAATAAGGCGCGGCATTCCTATGGGATGCCGCGGAAAACGAAAGCCTTATCCCACCGTCACGCCGTTCGCCGGGGCCTCCGTGCGGTGGAAGCGGCGCACCAGCGCGCCCAGGCCGATCTGGATGAGAGGCGCCAGCATGGCTGCCGCCGCGAGCACCCACCACTGTCCTCCGGAGACGGGCGACAGGTAGAAGACTTGCGGCAGCAGCAGCACCGCGCCTGCAAAGAGAACGGCCATGGCCGCCACCAGTCCGCCGCGCAGCGCATTCAGGGGCAGGCAGGTCAAAAACAGCACCACCAGACCGGAATAACCGGCGATCAGGGTACTGAGCGTGCTGATCACATCCTGGGAAAAGCCAAGCTCGTCGGAGAAGGCCATCAGCGGAATGATCAGCGCCGCCGTACACACGCCGCCCGGCAGGGCGCGCATGATCACATTGCGCAGGAAACTGCCGCTCACCCTGTCCCGGCTGGGCTGTAGCGCGAGCACAAAGGAGGGAATTCCGATGGTGAGCGAGCTGACCAACGTGAGCTGAATGGGCGCGAAGGGATAGGCAAAGGGGAAAATCAGCAGCAGCACCGAGAGGAGGAGGCTGAAGATGTTCTTGACCAGGAACAGCGACGCGGCGCGCGTGATGTTGTTGATGACGCGGCGGCCCTCCAGCACGATGCGGGGCATCACGTCGAAATCCGCATCCAGCAATGTTATTTGGGCTACGCGGCAGGCGGCGTCGCTACCGCCCGCCATGGCGATGGAGCAGTCCGCCGCCTTGAGGGCGGGGATGTCGTTCACGCCGTCGCCCACCATGGCCACGCCGTGGCCGTCCTTTCGCAGCGCCTCGATCAGACCCTGCTTGTCCTGGGGGGATACGCGGCCGAAAATGGTGTAATGCCGGGACAGCGCGGTATAATCCTTCTCGCCTTCGATCGTGGAAAGATCCACCATGCGGTCTGCGCCGGGCACACCGGCGGCGGCCGCGGCATGGGAGACGGTCAGCGGACTGTCGCCCGAAATCACCTTGAGCGTGACGCCCTGCTCGCCAAAGTAGCGTACGGTTTTCTGCACGTTGGGACGCAGCGCATCGCGCAGGCATAGAAGCGCCGCCGGGACCAGGCCCTCTGGCAGCGCTTCGCCGCAAAGGGGCGCGGGAGCGCACAGCAGCGCCAGCACGCGCAGCCCTTGCGCAGCCAGCGCTTGCGCCTGTTTAAGCGCCTCACCCTTCAGCAGGCGCTCCGGTGCGCCCAGCACCACGCTGCCCAGCCCCTCGGCCTGCGCCGCGGACCATTTGCGGGCGCTGGAAAAGGGAACGGCCTGCGCGATTTCCGGTGCGTTCGAAGCGGGAAAAGCCTCCGCCAATGCGCGAACGGTGGGCGTTTCGTCGGCGCTGGCACGAAGCAGCGCCGCCATGTACGCGGCGATTTCCTCCGGCGGGACGCCATTTAGCGCGAGGGTCCGGTCAAGGACCATTTCGCCGCTGGTAAGGGTGCCGGTTTTATCCATGCATACCACGTCGGTGCGGGCCAGGGTTTCGATACCGAAAAGCTCGTTGACCAGCGCGTTGCGTCGGCCCAGCGCCACAACGCCCGCTGCCAGAGAAACCGAGGTCAGCAGAATCAGCCCTTCAGGAATCATCCCCAGCATCGAGGCCACCGTGCCGGTCACCGCATCCCGCAGGCCCAGGTCCACCGAGGCATATTGCCTGGAAAACATCGCGGCGCCGATGGGCACGATGAGGACGGATACCCATCGGATGATGCGGCGCATATCGCGCATCAGCTCGCTCTGGGCGCGCTTGACCCGGCGCGCGGAAAGCTGCAGCTGCCCGGCGTAGCTGTCCGCGCCCACGGCGGTGAGGCGCGCGGCCACGCTGCCGCTGACCAGAAAGCTCCCGGAATAGAGCGTATCGCCTGCCGCCTTGGAAACCGGGGCGCTTTCGCCGGTCAGCAAGGATTCATCCGCCTCGCCTGCGCCGGAGAGCACCGTGGCGTCGGCGGGGATCTGGTCGCCGCGGGAGAGCAGCACCACGTCGTCCAGCACAAGCTCCTGAGGGGACAGGCGGCATTCCACGCCGTCGCGCATCACGCGCACCCGCCCTTCGCTCAGCAGCTGGAGGCGGTCGTGCGTGCGCTTGGCGCGCAGCTCCTGGATGGCGCCAATCAGCGTGTTGGACAACACCACGCCCAGAAACAACATGTCGCGGTGACTGCCCACCCACAAAAGCAGCCCGGCCAGGCACAGGTTGAGCAGATTGAAAAGGGTCAGCACGTTGCGCCGCAGGATATCGGCCACCCCGCCTTCGGTCCGGCGGGGCATGGTGTTGGTTCGGCCCTGTTCCCGGCGGGCGCGCACCTCCTCTTGCGTAAGTCCGTGCAGGGGGACATCATTGGCATGCATGCGGTATACTCCCTCGCCGCGCAAAGGCGCGGCCGTTAAGATGGACCGTCCGGTTGACGAGAACGGACGAACGGCTGTTTCCTATTATACCATGGCTCAGCCCATCCGGAAAGCCTTGACACTCACGCGCCGGACGTGTACGATATTTGATGCGGTTCCATCTGAACACAGGGATGAAAGGCTGGGGATAGATATGCTGCATTTTGAATGCGATTATGCCTGCGGCGCGGCGCAGCCCGTGCTGGACGCGCTGGTGAGGAGCAACGGGGAGCAGACCTCCGGATACGGCGAGGACCCGCACTGCGAACGGGCGCGCGCAATCATCCGGGAACAGTGCCGCCGGCCAGATGCGGCGGTGCACTTTGTCACGGGCGGCACGCAGGCCAATCTGACGGTGATCGCCGCGGCGCTCCGGCCGTTTGAGGGCGTGCTGTGCGCGGACACAGGCCATATCAACGGCCATGAAACCGGCGCGGTGGAGGCCACAGGCCATAAGATTCTGCCGCTGCCGGGTCATGAGGGCAAAATCAGCGCCGCGCAGGTGCGCGCTGCGGTGGAGGCCCACCGCGCCGACGCCACGCATGAGCACATGGTGCGTCCCGCAATGGTCTATATCAGCCATCCCACGGAGCTGGGCACCCTGTACACCCGGCAGGAACTGCAGGACCTTTCGGATACCTGCCGCGCGCTGGGAGTCCGCCTGTTTCTGGATGGAGCGCGACTGGGCTACGGGCTGGCCGCGCAGCCGGAGGTGGACCTGCCATTCCTGGCCGCCGTGTGCGACGCCTTCACTATCGGCGGTACCAAGGTGGGCTTTCTCTTCGGGGAAGCCATCGTCCTGACCGACGAGGCGCTCAACGATTGCTTCCGCTATCATATCAAGCAGCGCGGCGGCATGCTGGCCAAGGGACGGCTGCTGGGGGTGCAGTTTGAGGCGATGCTGGAAAACGGCGACTACACCCGTCTGGCCGCACGCGCCAACGACCTGGCACAGGAGCTGAAGCGCGCTTTTGTGGACCACGGCTGCGCTCTGTTGAGCGATACGGCCGCAAACCAGATTTTTCCCATTCTGCCCGATGAGGCGGCAAGGCGTCTGGCCGCCGGGTATGCGTTTTCTTTCTGGGAGCGGGTGGATGATACCCATCAGGCGGTGCGATTCTGCACCAATGTCACCACGGACCGCGCCGACGTGGACGCGCTTTTGCGCGATATCGACCGGGCTTTTTGATGGGCCGTGAAGCAAATGGCACAGAAACGTTACGCTGTTAAAAAACGAGCGGTAAAAAGTAAGAAAAAAGCGTTGACAGCGTAATAAAATTGTAATATTATAAGCATGATACAAGGGGCTACATCCGTTTGGATGAAGGCAGGAATGAACCGGCCAAGGCCGTAAGGAACACGGAGGTTTCACCATGAGGAACGACCATCGAACAGTAAGGCCATCCGCCGCGGCGCCACGCCCGTTGCTGGCGCTTGTACTGGCAGTTTGTCTGCTTGTTTCCGCGCTTCCCACGGCTTGGGCCTCCTCGGTAGGGTCCGGCCCCTCCAGCCTGACGCGCAGCACAGCGCCTACGTATGTAAAGCTGTCGCGGTCCGTGCTGATTTTCCAGGGAGATACCTATGGAAACGGCGCGTCCCTTACGCTGCCGGCAGGCACGGTGTGCCAGCTGTATTCGGAGAACTATTACACCGCCTCCGACGGGCTGCAGTATCACAGCCTGTATTATCTCAACACGCGCTATAACGTGCTGCGCACTGATATCCAGGGCGATATCATGACTGCCGCCGAGGTGGAAACCTACATCACCGGCACCCTGTGGAAGCAGACGGCCTACAGCACCCTGCGCGAGCGGGACGGCCTGGTGGGCGACATCCGCGTGCATGCGGTACAGCTGGCGCTGAGCCGGCTGGGCTATTACACCGGCGCACTGGATGGCGACTACGGCGAAAAGACCAATGAAGCCATGAAGCAATTCCAGCGCAAAAACGGGCTGGACCCGGACGGCTCCGCCGGCCCGCTGAGCCAGCCGGTGCTCTTTGCGCTCGCGTCGGGCAGCACGGTGCCGGGTACGGGCGGTTCAAGCGGCGGCGGCAGCTCCAGCAGCGGTGGAAGTTCCGGCAGCGGAAGTACCAGTAACGGCAGTACGGCGCCTTCCAGCGGTACGCTCAAGACCACCTCCTCGGCCCGTCTGGCGGTGGTGCCCAAGGGCGTAAACCTCAGCTACACGGAAACCTACGTGAGAAGCGGCGTGACCTGGTTCAAGGTCCGCTACAACAGCCTGACCGGCTGGTTGATGGGTACCTATGTCAGCGCCGCTGGAAATGCCTCCAGCCCTGCCATCGGCACGGTGACGATCACCATGCCGGGCACCCGTGTGCGCGACGCGGCCGACGGCAAGAAGACCGGTACCGTGCTGGCCAAGGGCACCGTGGTGGACCTGCTGGCCCAGCCTACGTCGGCGGGCGGCTATACCTGGTACAACATCCGCACCTCCAGCGGCCTGGTGGGCTTTGTCCGCGGGGATTGCGCGTCCGCCAGCATCGGCGGCGGCTCCGGCAGCGGGTCGGGCGGCAGCTCCGGCGTGGTGCCCAGCTCGAACAAGACCTTTGTGCGCCTGCCGTCCAACACCCTGCTCTTCACCACCGAGACCATGCCCTCTTCCGGCGGCATTACGGTGGCGGCGGGAACGGTGCTGCAAATGGTCAACACCACCACCTACAATGTGGGCGGGGTGGAATACTGTACCCTCTATTACAACAACCAGCGCTTCAACGCCGTTTACAGCGACGTCAAGAGCGGCATTCTCAGCAGCGATCAGCTGGCCGCTTATGTCAAGACCCTCTGGTCCAGCGCATTGGGCTCCTCGCTTAAGCGGGAGCTGGGACTGGTGGGCGATGTGCGCGTGTATGCGTTGCAGGTGGCCCTCAGTTCTCTGGGCTACTATACCGGCAATTTGGACGGTACCTACGGCTCCGGCACGGAAAGCGCGGTGCGTAACTATCAGCGCAAGGCCAAAATCTCTGTGGATGGAGACTGCGGCGTCGAAACCTGGTCCGTGCTGACAGCGCAGGTGCTGGGCAGCGGCGGTTCTGGCGGGTCCGGCGGCAGTGACGGAGGATCGGGCGGCGGCTCCATCACCGTAACGGACTTTGGAACGGTTAATAAGGTGGTCAAGGCCAGCTGGGATTGGGACAATGCCGGCATCGACCTGTTCCCCAAGGGCAGCTACGCCACCGTGATGGACGTGGCCACCGGCAAGGTGTTCCGCATCTACCGCTGGTCCGGCTCCAGACATGCGGACTGCGTGCCCGCCACGGCGGCCGATACCAAGGTGATGTGCGATATCGTCGGCTTCCCCTACAACAGCAACCATCCCAACAGCCGCGGCATCGAGAAGGCCACCGAGGCTATCGTTGCCCAGATCAAGGCTGACGGCGACAGCGACGTGGTCAACTATACCTGGCCGGACTTTAAAAACAAGTTCGGCGGGGCCACCAATATCGGAAGTGCCTGGGATCGGCGCGCGGCGCTGCTCAACGTCAATGGTACCGTGTATCCGGTCAGCATCTACGGCTTTCCGCATGGATTCAACGGGACGGACAGCTTCTCTCGGTCCCGCTTCTCCAATGGACAGTATTTCTACGCCGTGAACAACTACTACGGCATGATGTGCGTTCACTTCGTGGGCAGCACCACGCACGGCGGTACTTCGCCCGATTCCAAGCATCAGGCGGCCATCAATACGGCATACGATTACGCCAAGAAGCTCTGGCCCACGCTGGTCAGGTAGGCATCAACAAAGAACCGCTCCCGCAGCACGCCGCGGGAGCGGTTTTTTGTTGCGCTTCGGTTGCATATCCTTTTTCCGAACCAAATTTCGAAGGAGGCGTTCTATGCAGGCCATTCACTATTTTCCCGGCGGAAACACGGCCGAGGGATTTTGCAGCCATTTTGGAGACATCCTGCCAGCGCCCATGCGGCGGCGGATGTTCTACCTCAAAGGAGGGCCGGGCGTTGGCAAGAGCACACTGATGCGCCGTGTGGGAGAGGCGGCGGAAAAGGCGGGATTGGAAGTAGAATACTTCCACTGCTCGTCCGACCCGGACAGCCTGGACGCCGTGTGCCTGCCACAGAAGGGCACGGCGCTGATGGACGGCACCGCGCCGCATGTCTATGACCCCGTGGCACCGGGTGCGAGGGATACCTTGGTCAGCTTGGGGGACTTTCTGGATGAGGCGGCGCTTCGGCCCTGCGTGGACGAGATCCTGCGCCTGCAGGCGGCTATCTCCGACCGTTTCCGGCGCTGCTACTGTTACCTGGGCGGCGCGCGCAACGTGCTGGAGGCGGCGCGGCCGGGGCGGGAGGACCCGCGCCGGGCGCACGAACTGGCTGCGGAATGGGCGGATACTCTTCCGCTCAGGGGCGGCAAGGGAAGCATTCGCCGGCTGTTCGGTTCGGCGTATACGCCCAAGGGGCATGTGGATCTGGCGGCTCGTATGGAGCTGAAGCGGCGTGTCACGGTGGACTGCCCCTTCGGCTTGGACGCGGGCATGCTGATGGCGGAGGCGGCGCGGCAGGCCGCCGCGCGCGGGCTGCATGCAGTAGCGCTGATGGACCCTCTCTGTCCCAAGCGAATCAGCCATGTCATCCTCCCGGCGCATGGCGTGGGTCTGCTGTCAGGCCGACGCGGACCCGCGGATCGGGGCGAATGGCTGGACGCAGACGGGCTGTTCGAGCTGGAAGAGGGCGCGGAAAAGGAGCAGAGCTTCGACCGCAACGCCTATGAGCTGCTCATTCAGCGCGCCACGGAACAGCTCTCCGCCGCCAAGAAGCTGCATGACGAGCTGGAGAGCCATTATGTGGGGCATATGGACTTTTTGAAGTGGCAGACGATGCTGGACCGCATCCTTCGGGAACTGGAACTGGCATAGGGCCTGTCAGTCGCGCTCGTAGACGGTGCAGATGGGAATGCTGTAGCTGTCCAGCGTGAACAGCACATGGTAACCCTCCGGCGGTTCCACCTCGTAGATGACGGCGTAGGTGGTGTTGGAAAACAGGTAGGGCGCTTCCGGGTCGGCTACCACTTCCAGCGCCGCCTGTTCCCCGGCAGCAAGCGTAGCGAAGGAACGGTCCAGACCGAGCTGGCTCATATCGTCCCGCGCGCTGATCCGCAAGGGAAGCGATTCGTCGCGGGGTACCTCCAGTAGCCGTTGCATCGCGTTGCGGGTGCTGACCACCCAGTAGTCCAGTTCCATCTGCGTTTCTGCATTTGCGTGGCCCAGCCGGTTGTAGTAGGCATACTGATAGGGATGATTTTTGGCGATATCCGAGGCTGTCCAGGCGAAGAACAAGCACAGCCCCGCCGCAAAGACACGGTGCATGCCGTATTCGCCCGTGCGCCTGCGCAGAAAGCCCACGCACGCCGACAGCCCGCGCGCGCCCAGCAGCACCACGCCCGCATACACGAAGTAGAAATGCCGCCACCCGTTGTACACCAGCGGGCGGGTCAGCACCGCAAACAGAAGCGGCACAAACCAGCACAGGCTGGCGGCGGTCAGGGCCAGGGTGACGGGGTCGCGCAGGGCGGCGGCGCGCTGCTGCCACACGCGGCGGAGGACGCTGAGCTGCCCCACCGCCGCCAGCGGCGCGACGTACAGGGGGAGCGTGACCAGCATCATCCACACCAGATAGTAGCGCGGCAGGGGATTGACCGCATGCTCAAAGCGCATGCCGCGAAACAACACCACCCCCGGCCAGCGCGTGAAGCCCGAGGCGTTGACGAGCAGATAGCGCAGATATTCCACGGGACCGCTCCACATGGCCGGGGTCAGCAGGGCATAAAATCCAGCGAAGAACGCTACGGTTGCGGCCGCCACGCACGCCATCCGGCGGTTCCAGCGCCGCTGGGCCGTCACCAGCACCACGGCGCACAAGCCCATCAGCCCCCACACAAAGAAGCCCACGACCTTGGTGTTGGCGGCCATGGCGCCCGCCAGAGAAAACAGCGCGCCGCGCAGGAAGCCCGGCTCCTTGAGAAACCGCAGGCCCAGCCACAGCGTGCACAGAAACAGCGTCAGGAGCACCATGTCCTTGCTGTTGTAGTGCCCCTCGGCAAAAAAGCGCGGGCACAGGTAGAGCAGCAGCATGCCGCCGCAGGAAACCGGACGGCTGAGTTTGGCCTCGCGGCAGAAGCCGTACACGGCGGCCACGCCCAGCATGAACCATAGCCACGTATAGGCATGCCACAGCACCATGACACGGTCCGGCGCCTCCTCCTGCAGGGGCAGGAGCGCCGCAGCCGGATAGTAGGCGCACTGGCCGTGATCCCGCTCAATGCTCTGCGAGATCGGCGTGATGCCCCGCGACAGGTACCACTGGGCGGGCGCGCTGTCCTCCCCGAAGAGGCGCAGGGCGTATTCCAGCATGTTCTCTTGCAGAATCACCTGCTCGGTGGTCTCGTCGCAGGGCAGGCCGTAGTCCGCGCCGGCGGAGAGGCCCACCAGAGCGAGGACGGCAAAAAACAGCGCCACAAAGGCGAATTTGACACGTTCAACGGTCATGGCCGGTCAGCCTCCTTTGCGGTGTGTTCGTAGAGGGTCATGATGGGCTGGCCGTAGGCGGAAAGCGTGATGCACGCCGCCATGTCCGCCTCGGGAGCAAAGCCGCTGAAGCAGGCATAGGTGGGGTTGGAGAGCACAAAGCGCGCCCCGCCGCCTTCCGGCAGGCAGATGAAACGGCCGGCCAGATCCTCCGGCAGCACGTCCAGCGAGCGCTGCAAGGCATAATCGCTCCACAGGTCGGCGGGCTCCACGGTCAGCTCGCCCTCATACGCTTCGGCCAGGCGGACGAGCGCGTCCCGCGCGCTTACATTCCAGTAGTCCAGCTCGTTGTAATCCGTGCCGCGCAGCTGCACCAGCGGCTGATAGTAGGCGTACTGGTAGGGGTGCTGCGTGGCGATGCCCACGCCGGTGAAGGCCATGCACAGCCCCAGCAGCGCGGCAAAGACCCGCCGCCTTGCGCCGCGCATATGCGTCCACAGTTCCCGCGCGCCCAGCACGGCCAGCGCCAGCATCGGTCCGTAAAGGAAGTAGAAATGCCGCCAGCCGTTGTATACGCGCGTGCGGGTAAGCACGGCAAAGGCCAGCGGAAGCAGCCACAGGAGCGCCGTCAGCAGCGGGACCAGGCCCGGTGCGCCGCGGGCGCGCAGGCGGCGCGCACCGGTCCACAGCGCCGCCGCCGTGCCTGCCGCGCACAGGAGCAGCACCCACAGCGGCGTGGTCGCCAGCATCATGTAGGGCAGGTAGTACCAGGGCAAAGGCTGCAACGTGGTATCGAACACGCTGCCGCGAAAGAGCACATAGCCACTCCAGCGCTGAAAGGCCACTGCGTTGGAGAGGAGGTAACCGAAAAAGGCCGCCGGGTCGGCCCACAGCGCGGGCGTGAGCAGCGCGTACAGGGCTGCGAAGGAGAGGACCGTCACCCCGGCCACGCCCCAGACGCGCGGGGTCATGCGGCGCTCCATCAGCAGGCGGATGAGCACATACAACGCGCACAGCCCCCACAGCGCAAGCCCCGCCACCTTCGTGTTGGCCGCCAGCGCGCCGCACAGGGCAAAGCATACGCCGCGTGCAAAGCCCGGCCTGCGCGCCAGCGCCAGCGCCTGCCACAAGCCGCACAGCGAAAGCGAAAACAGCGCGATATCCTTGTTGTTAAAATGCCCGTGGGCAAAAAAAGGCGGAGTGAGAAGCAGGCAGACCGGACCCAACAGCGCCCAGCTCCGTGATAGCCCCATCTGTCGCAGCGTGGCGTACAGCGCAAAGCCGCCCAGCGTGAACACGGCCCAGCAGGCCATGTGCCACAGCGCGCTTTGCTGCGCCCCGGTGAGAGAAAGGTCCAGCACCACCCAGGCAAAGGGATAGAAAGCAGCGGTGCCGTGGTCCTGCTCGATGCTCTGCGATATGGGCCGCAGCGTTTCGATGGCGAGCGGTCCCTGCCGGGCGGCCAGCGCCTCAAAGCGGCTTTCGTCCAGCCCCAGCGTGCGCGCATATTCCCACAGGTTCATGCGCAGAATGTCCATTTCCGTCTGCTCATCCCAGGAGGGACCATAATCGGCGGCGGTCAGAAGCCCCAGTGCCAGAAAGACGGCGAAAAAGGCGCATACCGCCCACCGGGGCAAAACCTTGTTCATCACAACACCTCATTTGCAGCGGGAAAGCCCGCCTTCCCTTCCCCGATTATACCGCAGAACGTCCGGCTTGGGAAGATGCGAACAAGGAGCCCGGCTGTGCCTTGACACTGCCGGGCTCCTTTCATGCGCCGGATGAGGCGCTTTCATCCATCAGATTTCTTCGTCGCCGCCGTCCGAGCCATCCACCACGGTTTCGGTTTCGTCCGTCATCTTGGCGACGGCCTCCTCAAAGGCGGCCTCGTCGGCTTCGTCGGGCTCCTCCTGCTCGGCGCGGGCCACGGCGACGATCTTGGCGCCCTCGCTTAGGCGCATGAGGCGCACGCCCTGGGTGTTGCGACCGCTCTCGCGGATGTCGCTGACGGCCATGCGAATGATGGTGCCGTCGTCGGTGATGAGCATGATGTCCTCGTTCACATCCACGGCCAGCTGCGCCGCCAGCTCGCCGGTCTTTTCGGTGAGCGCCATGGCGCGGATGCCCATGCCGTTGCGGCCCTGCTCGCGGTACTGATCGGGGTCGGTGCGCTTGCCGTAGCCGCCGGTGGTGATGGCCAGAATCTGCTGGCCGTCGGTCAGACGGCTCATGTCGATGAGCTCGTCGCCCGGCTGCAACTTCATGGCGTGCACACCCATGCCGGTGCGGCCGATCACGCGGATGCTGCTTTCGTGGATGCGAAGCGCCCGGCCCTGCCGGCTGCCGATGATCAGGCTCATGTCGCCGTCGGTCAGCTCCACGGCGCACAGCTCGTCGTCGTCCCGGAGGGTGATGGCGATCAGGCCCGCCTTGCGCAGGTTGGCAAACTCGCTGTAGGGGGTGCGTTTGATCATGCCGTTCCTGGTCATCATGACCAGGTAGTGCTCCTCCAGCCCGCGCGGAACGGGGATCATGGCGGTTACCTTTTCGTCGCCCGCAATCTGCAGCAGGTTGACGATGGCCATGCCGCGCGCGGTGCGTCCCGCTTCGGGAATCTGGTAGCACTTGAGGTTGTAGACGCGGCCGCGGTTGGTGAAGAACATGATTTCGTCATGCGTGTTGACGATGATGAGGCGCTCGGCGAAGTCCTCCTCGCGGGTCGCCATGCCGCTGACGCCCTTGCCGCCGCGGTGCTGCGCGCGGTAGGTGCTCTTGGGCAGGCGCTTGACGTAGCCGAAATGCGTCATGGTCACGACCATGTCGTCGGACTGGATGAGGTCCTCAATGTCGATCTCGCCCTCCATCACAGTCAGCTCCGTGCGGCGCTCGTCGGCAAACTTGTCGCGGATCTCGCCCATCTCCTGCTTGATGACGCCCATGAGCAGGGCCTCATCGGCCAGCAGGCTCTTGTAATAGGCGATGTTCTTTTCCAGCTCGTCATATTCGGCTTGCAGCTTGTCGCGCTCCAGGCCGGTCAGGCGGGCCAGGCGCATGTCCAAAATGGCCTGCGCCTGCTTGTCGGAGAAGGCGAAGCGCTCCATGAGGGCGGTGCGGGCGGCGGCGGTGTCGCTGCTACCCCGGATGATGGACACGATTTCATCGATGTGGTCCAGCGCCTTGAGCAGACCCTCCAAGATGTGCGCGCGCGCCTCGGCCTTGTCCAGATCGTATTTGGTGCGGCGGGTGACGACGTCCTTCTGGTGGGCGATGTAGTGATAGAGCATCTCGCGCAGGGAGAGCACCTTGGGCTCGCCGTTTACCAGCGCAAGCATGTTGGCGCCGAAGGTCTCCTGCATGGAGGTATGCTTGTAGAGGTAGTTGAGCACCACGGTGGGGTGCACGTCGCGCTTGAGCTCGATGACGATGCGCATGCCGTTGCGGTCGCTCTCGTCGCGGATGTCGGAGATGCCGTCCAGCCGCTTTTCATGCACCAGCTCGGCGATCTTCTCCACCAGCTTGGCCTTGTTGACCATGTAGGGGATTTCCGTAACCACGATGCGGCTGCGGTTCTGGCTCATGGCCTCGATCTCGGTCTTGGCGCGCACCAGAATGCGGCCCCGGCCCGTATGATAGGCGGCGCGGATGCCGCTCTGGCCCAGGATGATGCCGCCGGTGGGGAAGTCCGGCCCCTTGATGAACTGCATCAGGTCCTCGGTGGTGCAGTCGGGATGGTCGATCATGTGGATGCAGCCGTCCACCACCTCGCGCAGGTTGTGCGGGGGGATGTTGGTGGCCATGCCCACGGCGATGCCGTTGGAGCCGTTGACCAGCAGGTTGGGGTAACGGCTGGGCATGACGGTGGGCTGGAGCAGGGTTTCATCGAAGTTGGGGTAGAAGTCCACGGTGTCCTTGTCGATCTCGCCGATCAGGTGCAGCGTGAGCTTGCTCATGCGCGCTTCGGTATAACGCATGGCGGCCGCCCCGTCGCCGTCGACGGAGCCGAAGTTGCCCTGGCCCTCCACGAGGGGATAGCGGATGTTGAAGTCCTGCGCCAGGCGCACCATGGCGTCGTAGACGGAGCTGTCGCCATGGGGGTGGTATTTGCCCAGCACGTCGCCCACGATACGGGCGCTCTTGCGGAAGGGCTTGTCGGGCGTCATGCCCAGCTCGTTCATGGCGTACAGGATGCGCCGGTGCACGGGCTTGAGGCCGTCGCGCACATCCGGCAGGGCGCGGTTGATGATGACCGCCATCGCGTAGCTGATGAACGATTTTTTCATCTCGTGCTCAAGGTCGATGGGGATGAGCTTGTCGTTGATGGTGGAAGCCATGAGGGTGGATCACTCCTTACTGCTGATGGGAAAAGAGGAAGCGTCAGATATCCAGGTCCGTGACCAGCTTGGCGTTTTCCTCGATAAACTCCTTGCGGGGCTCCACCTTGTCGCCCATCAGGAGGCTCATGATCTCGTCGGCGGCCATGGCGTCCTCCACGGACACCTGCATCATGGTGCGGGTTTCGGGGTTCATGGTGGTCTGCCAGAGCTGCTCGCTGCTCATCTCGCCCAGGCCCTTGTAGCGCTGAATCTCCGGCTTGGGGTCGCGGCCGATTTCCTGCAGCAGCTTTTCCAGCTCGTTGTCGTCGTAGACGTAGTATTCCTTCTTGGCCTTGGTCACCTTGTAGAGCGGCGGCATGGCGATGTATACATAGCCCTTTTCGATGAGGGGCCGCATGTAGCGGTAGAAGAAGGTCAGCATCAGAATGCGGATGTGCGCGCCGTCCACGTCCGCGTCCGTCATGCATACGATGCGATGGTAGCGCAGCTTTTCGATGTTGAACTCGTCCCCGTAGCCGCAGCCGAAGGCGGTAATCATGGCCTTGATCTCGTTGTTGGACAGCGCTCGGTCGATGCGCACCTTCTCCACGTTCAGAATCTTGCCGCGAAGGGGCAAAATGGCCTGGAAGAAGCGGTCGCGGCCCGTCTTGGCGCTGCCGCCGGCGCTGTCGCCCTCCACAAGGAAGATCTCGCACTTCTCCGGGTCGCGCTCGGTGCAGTCGGCCAGCTTGCCCGGCAGGCTCGCGCTTTCCAGCACGGTCTTGCGGCGGGTCAGCTCGCGCGCCTTGCGCGCAGCCTCGCGGGCGCGCGCCGCGCCCACGCAGCGGTCCAGAATGATGCGCGCGATGGCCGGGTTTTCGCCCAGAAACGTGGAAAGCCGGTCGTACACCAGCCCGTCCACGATGCCGCGCACCTCGCTGTTGCCCAGCTTGGACTTGGTCTGGCCCTCAAACTGCGGCTCCACGAGCTTGACGCTGATGACGGCGGCCAGACTTTCGCGCACGTCCTCGCTCTTGAGGTTGGTATCGGAGGCCTTGAGGAAGCCGAACTGGCGGCCGTACTCGTTGATGCTGCGGGTGAGCGCGGAGGAGAAGCCGGTCAGGTGCGTGCCGCCCTCCGGGGTGTGGATGTTGTTGGCGAAGGTGTAGATGTTCTCCTGATAGGTGTCGTTGTACTGGAGCGCAACCTCCACCGTGGTCCCCTTGATGACGCCCTCCATGTAGATGGGGTCGGGGAAGAGGACTTCTTTGTTCTTGTTGAGGTAGCGCACGAACTCGATGATGCCGCCCTCGTAGTGGTACACCCGCTCGATGGCGGGCTCCACGCGCTCGTCGGTCAAAGTGATGCGCACGCCCTTGTTGAGGAAGGCCATTTCGCGCAGGCGGGCCTTGAGGATGTTAAACTGGAAATCGCCCGTCTCAAACACGCCGTCGGGGTTATCCTCGCCGCGGGCGTCGGGCCAGAACTGCACGGTGGTGCCGGTGCGGTCGGTCGTGCCGATCACCTTGAGGTCATAGAGCACCTTGCCGCGCGCGTATTCCTGCTGGTAGACGTTGCCATCCTGATAGACGGTGACCTTCATGCGGCGGCTGAGCGCGTTTACCACGCTGGCGCCCACGCCGTGCAGGCCGCCGGACACCTTGTAGCCCTCGCCGCCGAACTTGCCGCCCGCGTGCAGCACCGTCAGGCAGACCTCCACCGCGGGGCGGCCCAGCTTGGGATGGATGCCCACGGGGAAGCCGCGGCCGTTGTCGCGCACCTCGCAGCTGCCGTCCTTGCGCAAAAAAACGTTGATATCGGTGCAGTAGCCGGCCAGCGCCTCATCGATGGCGTTGTCCACGATTTCATACACGCAGTGATGCAGGCCGCGAAAATCCGTGGAGCCGATGTACATGCCGGGACGCTTGCGCACGGCCTCCAGCCCTTCGAGCACCTGGATCTGCGTTTCGTCATACGCGTTTTTATCCACGGCGGTCGCACTGGTCGCGGAGGCGTGCGGCTCGGTCTGATCGTTGGGCAGATCGGTATCGCCCGGCTGGTTGTAGTTGATTTCCGGAGTCTGATCGGTCACCAAATTCCACTCCCTTTGGCGCGTGCCGCGCCGGATGCTTCCGCCATGGCGGACATGGAAAACCGCCTCGCGCCCGCGCAGAGCATGAGGCGGTATCCATACCCCTATTATACCATTTTTCCCGCCGTATGAAAAGGGGTTACTTCCTTAATATATAAAGGAAAAGGCGCTTCCCCTCCCTTATGGGACAAGAAGCACGGAAAAGTTTACTTTTTCTTGGTGTTTTTGCGCAGGCTGGAGAGGGTCTTGCTGCCGGCCATACCGTCGGCGTGCAGCCCCTTCTGGTACTGGTACTTCTTGACCGCCTCATAGGTCAGATCGCCGTACACGCCGTCGATGGCGCCCTTGTAGCAGCCGACCTTCTTGAGCATCTGCTGGAGAGACTTAACCTTGCTGCCCTCGCAGCCGTAGTAGAGGGTGTTGGGATTGTTGGGCTTGGAAGTGTCGATGCGCTCGCGGTCGCGGGTGCCATTGATAGCGCTGGTGCCCTCGTAGAGCGCGGTGAGGGTGCGGTCGCCGGGCTTGCCATCCACCGTGATGCCGATGGCCTCCTGGAATTTGCGCACAGCCCGCCGCGTTTCGGGGCCGAACTTGCCGTCCACCTTGCCCTTGTAGTACCCCTTGCTTTTAAGCTTGGACTGCATCTCGCGCACATCCTGGCTTTCCTCGCCATAGGGAATGGTGTTATAGGCCAGCGCGGTCGCCACCACCGACAGGCAAAGGATCAGCGCCATCAGAAATGCGGCAAAACGCACAAAGGACATTCGCATACCAT
>DGYFI06202__coassemble_793_pt1 | contig 16718 bp, 16 predicted proteins | sample DGYFI06202__metabat2_low_PE_001 | metagenome-assembled genome bin DGYFI06202
TGAACACCGGTATGATTTCAGCCATGGGAGCGTATGCGTGATGAGTTTTGCGTCATTGACCTTTCTGCTATATCTGTTGGGGATGATGCTGGTATATTTTCTTGCGCCCGCGCGCATTCGCTGGGCTGTGCTGCTGGCGGCCAGCTATCTCTATCTCGGCATTACAAGCCCCCATACGGCCATTTATCTGCTGCTGACCACGGCAGCGGTGTTTTTTGCGGCGCAAAAAATCGAAAGAATACAGGCTGCGTTTGCCTCCCATCCCGACAGGAACCGGTGGGAGGCGCAGGAGAAACGGGAGCGCAAGCAGGCATGTCAGAGAGAGAAACGGCTATGGCTCACGCTGGCGCTGACAGCGGTGTTTGGCCTGCTGATTGTGCTCAAATACGCCAATTTTGCCATCGACAACGCCAATGTCCTTCTGGGACGGCCCGAGGGCACGGGTGGACTGGCTTTTGCCGCTGGGCATTTCCTTCTATACGCTGCAAGCCGGCGGTTACCTCATCGACATATACCGCGGGAAGTACGCGGCCGACCGGCATTTTCTGAAATTCGCGCTCTTTGCCTCCTGGTTTCCGCAGCTGGTGCAGGGGCCCATCAGCCGCTACGACGCGCTGGCGGCGCAGCTTTATGAGGGCCATGCCTTTGACTGGCGCAGGATGAAGTCCGGGGCGCTTCGCATGCTGTGGGGCTATTTCAAAAAGCTGGTCATCGCCGACCGCCTGGCGCTGGTGGTGGAGCCGCTGTTTACGGACTTCGCGGGGCAGGGCTACGCGGGCGCGTACATCTGGGCGGCCGCCGTGCTGTATACCTTTCAGATCTACGCGGACTTTTCCGGCGGAATGGACATCGTGCTGGGCATGTCAGAGATCTTTGGCATTCGCATGACGGAAAACTTCCGCCGCCCGATATTGGCCGGCAGCGTCGCCGAGTTCTGGCAGCGCTGGCACATCACGCTGGGAAGCTGGATGCGCGACTATCTGTTCTACCCGCTGGCCCTGTCGGGACGCTTCAACCGGCTGGGCAAACGGCTTCGCAGGCGCTTTGGCCCCTATGTGGGCAAGGTTGCGCCCGCGGTGCTGGCGTCCTTCATCGTCTTCACCTGCGTGGGCGTGTGGCACGGCGCAGAGTGGAAATACGTGGTCTACGGCTTTTATCAGGCCCTGTTCGTCTCCACGGCCACGCTGCTGGAACCCTTCTACGCCCGGATGCGCAAGGGACTGCATGTGCGGGAAACGAGCGCGGGATTCCAGGCGTTTCGGGTGCTGCGCACATTCCTCATCATCATGGTGGGCCGCGTGCTCTCGCGGGCGGGGTCGCTTGGGGATGCGCTGGCCATGCTGGGCGCGGGCGTGAGCGCGTGGAACCCGCAGGTCCTCTGGGACGGCAGCTTCATGGCCTTCGGTGTGACGGTGGCGGAATGGGTGGTCCTGGCGATGGCCGTGGCGGCATGGATGGCGGTGGACGCGCTCAACGAGCGCGGCGTCGTGGTCCGGGAGCGGCTGGAGGCGCGCGCGCTCCCGCTTCGCTGGGCGGCCTATATCCTGGGCGCGATGATCGTGCTGATCTTTGGCGTCTATGGTCCGGGATTTGATGCGGCCAGCTTCATCTATGGCGGATTCTGACGGGGAGGGGCTCGGGTGCAGATCAGCGTATTGGAATACCTGGAGCGGACGGCGCAGGCCTATCCCGACAGGGCGGCCTTTTGCGACGAGAACGGCGCTTTCACCTTTTCGCAGCTGAGGCGGGCCGCGCGCGGCGTAGGCAGCGCGCTGGCAGCGCTGCCCGGCGGCGTGATGCGCAAGCCCGTCGCTGTTTTTGAGTCGCGCAGGGTTGAGACGGTGGCGGCGATGCTGGGGGTGCTCTACGCCGGGGGCTTTTATGTGGCGCTGGACCCTGAACTGCCCAAAGAACGACTGGAAGCCATTCTTGGCCGAGTCAGGCCCGCGGCGGCAATTCGAATGGAGGAAGCGCCGGTAGAGATGAATGGGCCGGTGTTGGCCTATGCGGGGGCGGCTGCCCATGCCGAGGACGACCCGGCGCTGGAGGCTGCCGCACGGGACATGACCGACCAGGACCCTGTGCAGGTGCTTTTTACCTCCGGCTCCACGGGCGTGCCCAAGGGCGTGGTCATCAGCCACCGGGCTGTCATCGACTATATCGACGCCTTTGCGCAGGTCGCCCGCCTCACGCGGGACGATGTGCTGGGCAGCCAGGCGCCGCTGGACTACGTAGCCGCCCTGCGCGATATCTACCTGCCGCTCAGGGAGGGCGCGTGCTGCGCGCTTCTGCCGAAAAAGCTGTTTTCCCTGCCCGGCCGGCTTTTTGAGGCGCTGGACGCCTATGGGGTGACGACGCTGTGCTGGGTGGTGTCCGCGCTGTGCATCCCGGCGAAGATGAACGCCTTTGCGGTACGGGTGCCGCGCACGGTCAACAAGGTCTTTTTCACCGGCGCGGTCATGCCGGCAAAATACCTGCGCATGTGGCAGCTGGCCCTGCCCGGCGCGCGGTTTGTCAACCATTACGGCCCCACGGAGATCACGGCCAGCTGCACCTGGGCCGAGGTGGACCACCTCGTGGAGGAGGGCGAACGCCTGCCCATCGGCAGGCCGTTCCGCAACACCCGCATTTTTCTTCTGGATGACGACGGGAGGGAGGTAACCCGTCCCGGCGAGACCGGTGAAATCTGTGTGGCAGGCTGCGGCCTGGCGCTGGGTTACTTTGGAGATGTGGAGCTGACGGAAAAATGCTTCGTGCAAAATCCGCTCAATCCCGGCTGGCCAGAGCGCATCTACCGCACGGGCGACTATGCGCACCGCGATGCAGACGGCGTATTGTGGTTCCATGGACGGCGGGACAGCCAGATCAAGCTCATGGGCCATCGCGTGGAAATGGACGAAATCGAACTGACGGCCCGCGCGCTGCCGGGCGTGGAGGAAGCCTGCTGCTTTTTTGAGGAGGACAAGGAACGGCTGCACCTGTTTGTGCAGGGCCCGGTAACGCAGGCAGAGGTCTTTGCGGGGCTCAAGGAGCGTTTGCCTGCATTCATGATTCCGCGCCGGCTGACGGTGGCGGAGGCCTTTGCTCTGCTGCCCAACGGCAAGGTGGACCGAAAAGCGCTTCGGGCGCAGATGGAGGCGCAGGCCCATGGAACGCATTGAAACAGCCGAGGCGCTGGCCGGGCTGATGAATGCCGCCCGTCCCCGCTGGAGCAACTGCTACCGGCTGCCGGAGGACCTGCACAAGGCCGTGGAGGCGGGGCGGCTCTATGCGCACCGCCAGCCGGGCGCGCTCATGCTGCTGGAGGAATGGCCGGACGTGTTCCAGGTCTGCGCGCTGGTGTATGACGTCGCGGCTCCCTGCGAGGCGCCCTGCGTTGCAAAGCCGTTGCTGGCCGAATGCATAACGCGCGGCGGCCCGGTCGAGCCGGGCTTTGCGGCCTTCTGGGCCGGGCTGGGCATGCGGCCAGCCGGCACGCGTCGCATGCTGGAAAACACTCATCCCGCAGGGGCTTCGCGGCCGGCGCGCTTCCCGGTGCAGGCAGCGGACGCGGCGCGCCTTAAGGAGGCCAAAATGCTTTTTGCCGATAGCCTGGAGCGGCTTACCGTGCGTCTGCCCTGGCGTATGGAGGAGAGCGACGTGCTATGCGCCCTGGATGATCAGGGGAACCTTGCGGGTGCGCTGCATTTTTCGCACGAACGGGCCGTGGGCACGCTGGAACATCTGGCGGTGCGCCCCGATTTGAGGCGCAGAGGCGTTGCCGGCACGCTGATGGCGCGGTGGCTGGAGCTGCCCGTTGGCGCGCGCCGGCGGCTGTGGGTGCTGGAAGAGAACCTTCCCGCTGCGGCCCTCTACGAACGCTGGGGCTTTGCAGATACAGGGCGGCGATGCCATTCGCTGCTGCGCACATGATGAAAGGAGACGAGACAATGGACAGGATTCTTCAGATTCTCGCGGAGCTCAGGCCGGACGTGGATTTCACCCTTGCGCAAAACCTGATCGACGACGGCGTGCTGGACTCCTTCGACGTGGTTTCCCTGGTGTCGGAGCTTTGCGACGCCTTTGAGGTCAGCATCAGCGTGGACGACCTTACCCCCGAAAACTTCAACACGCCTGAGGCCATGCTGGCCCTGGTGGAAAGGTTGCAGAACGAATGAGCGTCTCCAGAGAAAAGCGTCGGGGCGGCTTGCGCTGGGGGAGGGCGCTGGCGTTCTGCGTGCTGTTTGCATGCGTGTTTCTGGCTGCGCAGTACGTGCTGCTCAAAAAGTATGAGCCGGCTGACTGCTGGCCTCAGCGTTTTGCCGATTATGCCGCCGAGCCTGCGGGCTCGATCGACATGGTGTTTTTGGGGTCCAGCCAGAGCTACTGGGGCACATCGCCCATGATCCTGTGGAACGAGGTGGGTATCGCCTCCGTCAACATGAGCGGCATCATGCACCATCACACCATCGTCTACGAACAGCTCAAGGCCCTGCTGGAAATGAACACGCCGCCCAAGTACGTGGTCTTTAACCCCTCGTCGCTGCTGTCCACCTACAAGGCCGGAGAGGAAAAGCTCCAGCCTGTCTATGAGCAGTTCATCTACACCCTGCCCACGCTGGGGCAAAAGATCAGCGCCTTCCGCGCCATGCTGGAGGAGGGCGAGGGCACGGTGGACGTGGCCAGTTTCCTCTTTCCGCTGCTGCGGTACCATTCCCGCTGGCAGGAGCTGACGGCGGAGGACTTCCTTCTGCCCTCCTACTGGGCGCAGCAGTACCGGCCCTGGCTCAAGGGACAGATGCCCATGATGGAGAGCATCAACATCACCGAGTTCGTGGAAAGCGAGGTTGTCAACCCCGGTCCTGTGGAGCTGGTGCCCGAAAGCGTGGAGGGTTGGCTCAAAATCTTTGAGCTGTGCCGCGAAAACGACATCACCCCGATTGCGCTCATCCTGCCGCGCTTTGACGGCTTCTTCACCGGCGCGCCCGTGGAGGCCCTCACGTCGTTTCTTGATGAAAACGGCGTGGCCTACATCAACTACATGGACGAGGTCACCCTGGCCGAAATGTCCTGGGATTACCGGCGCCATTTCAAGGACCGCGAGCACCTGAGCTTTGTTGGCAGCCTTTATGCCTCCTATGATTTGGCCTGGCGGCTGTACGGGGTGGCCGATTGGGAGGATCATCGCGGCGATCCTGCCTATGAGCAATGGGATCTGGACCGTGACCAGTTTTTCGAAACCTACCGCGCCGAGATTGAAGAGGCGCTGGGAAGCGATTACTACGAATTTGCCATGATGGAATGACAAACGGCCCCGGAGGAACCGTATTTCCTCCGGGGCCGCTCTTTGGCCCTCTTACAGCGCCAGGCGGTAGATGGCTTCGCAGTCCGCGGGCTTGAGGGGCACGAACTGACCCAGCGTGCCGCCCGCCATGGCCACGGCGCGCTCGGCCATGCGGCCGAAGTCCGTATCGCCGATGCCGTTCTCACTTAGCGTGGTGGTCAGGCCCAGCGCACGATAGAACGCCTCCAGGCGGCGAATGCCCTCGGCGGCATCCGCGGCGTCATCGCCGCTGTCGGGCACGTCAAAGACGCGGCGGCCAAACTGCGCCAGCTTGGCCTCGCCGCCGTGGGCCAGCGCGTATTTCATCCACGCCGGGAACACGATGGCCAGCCCCGCGCCGTGGGCGATGTCGTAGAGAGCGCTGAGCTCGTGCTCCAGCTTGTGGCTGGCCCAGTCGCCCACGCGCCCGGTCTGAAACAGGGTATTGTGCGCAAGGCACCCCGCCCACATGATCTCGGCCCGCGCGTCGTAGTTTTCCGGGTCCTGCATCACGATGGGGGCGTTATTCACCACGGTCTTGAGGGCCCCCTCGGTCATGCGGTCGATCAGCTCCACATGCGTGACGCGGGTAAAGTAGCGCTCCATCATGTGCGCCATGATGTCCACCGCGCCGCAGGCCGTCTGGAAGGGCGGCAGCGTGTAGGTGAATTCGGGGTTGAGAATGGAGAACTTGGGGAAGTTCAGCGGTGTGTTGCGCCCGCGCTTGCACAGGTCCTCCTCGCGGGTGATGACGCTGGAATCGCTCATCTCGCTGCCCGCCGCAGGGATGGTGACCACCGTGCCAAGCGGCAGAACTTCGGTGTTCTTGCCCTTGCCGTCAAACAGGTCCCACACATCGCCGTCGTAGCATGCGCCGTTGGCGATGGCCTTGGCGGTGTCGATGGCGCTGCCGCCGCCCACCGCCAGCACCAGCTCGATGCCGTGCTCGCGGCACAGGGCGATGCCCTCGCGCACCAGCGACAGGCGCGGATTGGGCTGGACGCCGCCCAGCTCCCACACCTGCATGCCTGCAAGCTGCGCCATCACCTGGTCATAGATGCCGGTGCGCTTGATGCTGCCGCCGCCGTAGACCAGCAGCACCCGGTCGCCCCAGCGGGCGGCTTCGTCGTGCAGGCTGTTCAGCGCGTTTTTGCCAAAATAGATTTTCGTCGGATTCTGAAACACAAAATCGATCATGACCACAGACTCCTTTTCAAAGTGGTGAAAAAAGGGTTTTCACCATTGTACCACGCCCGGCGGCGTTTGCAAAGTCCCAGGATTGACAGCGGGCCGCGGGCGGGATATGATGAAATGGCGCGCGGTTTTCTGCCCCGCGCCCGCCAATGCTTTGGACGATAGATACATGGAGAGAACCGCCTATGCAGACCATCCGTCAAAGCGTGCGCCCCTTTGTGGGCAGCCGCTCCTTTTATGCCGGGGCGCTGGGGGTGATGGTCCCCGTTGCGGTCCAGCAGCTGATCAATAACCTGTTCAACATGATCGACAACCTGATGGTGGGCAGCCTGGACGCCAGCGGCCTGGCCATGAGCGCCGTGACGGTGGCCAACCGCCCCTACACCATCTTTTTCGGCGTGTTCTTCGGCATGACGGGCGCGGCGGGGCTGCTCATCAGCCAGTACTACGGCGCGCGAGATTACAAGACCTGCCGCGCCCTGTTCGCCCTTCAGGTGGTGATCGGGCTGGCGGCTTCGCTGTGCGTGGGCCTGTGGCTGGCGCTGTGGCCCGAAAGCGTGATGCGCATCTTCGTCAGCGATCCGCGCACCGTTTCGCTCGGCATGGAGTATCTCAGCATCATCTGGCTAAGCTACCTGCCGCTGGCGGTGAGCAACGTGTGCATCTTTTCGCTGCGCTCCATCGGCGAAAACCGCATGAGCATGCTGGTCAGCCTGGCCGCCATGGGGGTCAACGCGCTTTGCAACTATGCGCTGATCTTTGGCCGCCTGGGCATGCCGGCCATGGGCGTGCGTGGCGCGGCGCTGGGTACGCTCATCGCCCGCATGGTGGAAATGCTCTTCTACCTGCGCATGCTCCTTGGCGGGCGGTCCCTGTTCACGCTGGACCTTCGCGCCGCCTTCCGTCTGCCGCGGGCGGTGGTGCGCGCCTTCGCGCTCAAGGCCGTGCCTCTGATCCTCAATGAAATCCTGTGGAACGTGGGCATGAACGTCTACTTCTGGAGCTATGCGCGCCTGGATGAAACCGCGCTGCCTGCCGTGACCATCGGCGAGCAGATTTCCACCATCGCCGCCGTGCTGGCCATGGGCACGTCCTCGGCGGTGTCGGTGCTCATCGGGGCCGAGCTGGGCGCGGGAAGGCTACAGCAGGCCCGTGCCAACTGCAAAAAGCTCCTCACGCTGGTGGCGGCCATCGGGCTGGTCTGCGTGGCGCTGTGCCTGGGGCTGGGCGCGATTCTGCCCAACGCCTTCGGGGTGGAGCCGCGGCTGCGTGAGCTGGCCGCGCGCATCGCGGCGGTGATGGGTGTGTTCTCGCCGTTCAACTTTCTTTATGGGTTCTGCTTTTATTGCATGCGTGCCGGGGGCGACACGCGCAGCGCCATGCTGCTGGACAGCGGCTATATGTGGCTGGTGCCCGTGCCGGCAAGTCTGCTGATGGCGCTGCTTCTGCCGGGCCGCATCGACATCGCGGCGGCGGTGCTGGTGGTGCAGGTGCTGATGAACCTGAAGGTGATCCCGGCCCTGTGGGTGCTCAAAAGGGGAAGATGGGTGCGCAACATCACCGCAGAGGGCTCGCAGGCGTAATAGAGGGGTCCTCCGGATGGGATGGGGTGACTGACCTTGAAAAAAGGAAGTGCTTGTGCTATGCTAACACAAATACGCGTGCACCCGTGGGTGCATGTTCGCCCGTCCGGAGGATGAAAGCCTATGAGACTGCCCATTACCAGAGAACGCATCCGCACCCATCTTCATTACGCCTGGTGGCAGTACGTGCTGCTGGTATGCCTGGCGGTTTTCGGATGGAACCTGCTGTATACCACCACCCGCTACCGGAGCCCCGAAGCCCTCAAGGTGGAGTGGTACTGCCAGGGGCTGGTGGACGCGCAGTCCCAGGAAAAGCTGGATGCGCTATTGGAGCAGCTGCGCCTGGAGCTGTTTCCCGACATGGAGGAGGTCACCTTCACGGCCGTCGCCTATGACCAGACCTATGGCGACATGCAGCTGATGGTATGGTCCAGCGCCGGGCAGGGCGATTTGTACATGCTGGAGCGGGAACCGTTTCAGAACCTGGCTTCCGGCGGGGCCATGGCGCAGCTGACGCCCTATATCGAGAGCGGCGCGCTGTCGACGGGCGATATCGACCTGACGGCGGGCTATGTGACGGACCCCGAAACCGGCAAGAAATACCTCATGGGGGTGCCTGCTGACAGCCTGACGGGCCTGGAGGCCTACGGGATCGACCCGGAGGGCTGCGTGATGGGCCTGCTGGCCAGCGGCGGCAACCTGGACAACACCCTCAAGCTGATGCAATGGCTGATTGACAACATGCGGTAAAGGCATGCTATTTGGGCGGGGCGCTTCACGCGAAGCGCCCCGCATTTTTATGCGGCGGGGCTTGACGCCTCCGGTCGAGGTATGGTATACTTTCCTCGTTACATCGCACTGCGATATATCGTACTGCGGGAGGTGGACGGCATGGACGCGCATATTCGCAAGGTATATGTCCCGATGACGGAAACCGGGTTCTACATACTGCTGTGCCTTCGTGAGCAGCAGCACGGCTATGGTATCGTGCAGCGGGTGAAGAGCCTGACCCATGGGGAGATCTGTCTGAGCCCCGGCACGATGTACGGAAGCCTGTCCAAGATGGAAAAGGACGGGCTGATCCGGTTGCTCCGGGAGGAGGAAAAGCGGAGAATTTATGAGATTACGCCGCTGGGCACGGAGGTTTTGGAGCTGGAGATGAAGCGAATCGAAAGGCTGTATCAAACCATGAAGGAGGCGCGTTGAGGATGCAGGAGCGAAAGACGGAGTTCCGGTTTTTTACTGTGGCCGAATGGGAAAAGGAAGAGGCGTATTTGAGCCGGCAGCACCGGGAGGGCTGGCGGTTTACGGGAATAAGACTGCTCGGCCTGTACGGCTTTGAACGCTGTGAGCCGCAGGAGGTGGCGTACCGGCTGGATTACAATCCGGAGGGACGCGCGCACCGCGAGGAATATGTGCAAATGTTCCGCGACTGTGGCTGGGAATACGTGCAGGATTACGTGGGGTACAGCTATTTCCGCAAGCCCGCGCCCGCGTCGGAGCGCGACGCGGAAATCTTCTGCGACGACGCGTCCCGCCTGGAGATGATGGAGCGGGTGCTCAAGGGGCGCATGCTGCCGCTCATGGCCATTCTGCTGCTGGTCATCGTGCCCGTGCTGATCGTCGAAGGCCAGCGGACAGAGCCGTTCAGCCGGTTTGTGACACTTGTGTACCTGCTGATTCTGGCGGCTTATGTCGCGGTGTTCGTGAAATTCGGCGTTCAGTTCCAAAAGCGGATGAATGGGAAATAGGCAATCCGTTTGAGACAGAGCGTGCCTGAAACCCTGCGCCCCTTTCAAAGGGGCCTTTTTTCTGCCGTCTTCAACACCCAATTTTCACAAAACCGTCATGCGTTGCAAAGGTAGGACCGATACCATAAAGCGGCAGCAAACAAGCATGCCAGATGGCAGGAGGTTATTTCCATGAAAAAGGTCCTCAAAACGCTGGCGGTACTGGTGGTTCTGGCCGCCGCAGGATTCTTTGGCTACCGGTATTATCAGTCGCAGCGGGTGATGGCGGCGACATCCACGGATGGCGTCGCCTACACGGAATATACCGTATCCACCGGTTCCCTCTCCAAGACGGTCACAGGCACGGGCACGCTGTCCATCAGCCAGACCGATGATGTGGCGCTGGACTATGCCGTGACGGTGACGGATGCGCTGGTGGAAGCGGGCGACACCGTGACCGCCGGGCAGCCGCTTTTGAACATTGACGCCGTGGCCCTGCAAACCACCATTGAAACGCTGGAAACGGAGCTTGAGACCACAGAAACCGAAATCGCCACGCTGGCGGAGGACTATTCCTCCACGACGTATCTCAAGATGCCGCAGTATGGGCGTATCAAGGAGGTTTATCTCACCGAGGGCGCCTATATTCAGGACGTGATGGATCAGTACGGCGCAATCGTCCTTCTGTCCCTGGATGGGTGGATGTACGTGGAATTCCCCGCTCAGGAGGACTGGGAGATCGACGATACCGTGACCGTCAAGGTGGGCAACGTCGTGCTGGACGGCACCGTGCGCGCACTGGAAAACGGCATGGCCACCATCACTTTCTCCGACGCCTACAGCAAGGAGGGCGGCGAGGTGGAGATCGTCTACAAGGGCGAAACCCTGGGCACGGCCACGGCGCATATCCACATGCCCTATGAGCTGACCACCTCTGAAAAAGGCTATATCCACAGCGTGTTCATCGAGGAGAACGACCGCAAGTGGGAGGGCAACCGCATCTGCTACCTGATCAACGTGCCGGTCAGCGACAGCTATCAGGCGCTGCTGGAAACCCGCGCCCAGCAGACGGCGCAGATCAAGGAAATGAAGGCCCTGCGCGACGCCGGCGCCATCACCGCGCCCCAGGACGGCATCGTGGCCTCCATCGTGGCGGCCTCGGCTACCGAGCAGGCCGCCGATACGGTGCTGGTGTCCCTCTATGTGGGCGACGAAAAGGAAATGGTCGTCAGCGTGGATGAGCTGGACATCACCAGCGTTGAGGTCGGGCAGAACGTGGATCTGGCCATGGACGCCATCACCGATCATACCTATGCGGGCACGGTCAGCAAGATCAGCCAGATCGGCACCGCCACCAGCGGCGTGACCGTCTATGACGTGACCCTCACCATTGACGGCGACGACCAGCTCAAGCTGGGCATGAACGGCACCGCCACCATTCTGGTGGAGGAGCGCGAAAACGTGCTGCTGGTACCCATCGCGGCGCTGAACACCTCGCGTGGGGAGAGCTACGTATGGCTCAAGGCCGACGGCGCGGCCGAAGGCGAGCCCGGCGTGCGCACAACCGTTGAGACCGGCCTGAGCGACGAAAACTATGCCGAGGTCCTCAGCGGCCTGAGCGAGGGCGACGTGGTGCTCATCACCCGCGAGGCCAGCACCTCCACCACCAACAGCCGCGAAAACGGCATGGGCGGCATGATGATGGACATGGGCGGCGGCATGCCCGGCGGTTCGTTTGACGGCGGCATGCCCTCCGGCGGCGGAGCGCCCGCGGGCGGCGGCCGGACGCGCGGCAACTGAGGGGGCTAAGCAGCATGATTGACATGACGGACGTGGTCAAGCGCTACACCCTGGGCGGAGAAACCATCTATGCGCTCAACCACATTTCCCTGCACGTGGACAAGGGCGAATATGTGGCCATCATCGGCCCTTCCGGCAGCGGCAAGAGCACGCTGATGAACATCATCGGCTGTCTGGATACCGCCGACAGCGGCAGCTATATGCTCAATGACAAGCCCATCCAGAAGTACCGCGAGCGCCAGCTGGCCCGTATCCGCAACCGGCAGATCGGCTTCATTTTTCAGGGATTCAACCTCCTGCCCAAGCTCTCCGCGCTCGAAAACGTCGAACTGCCCCTGATCTACCAGGGCGTGGGCGTATCGCAGCGGCGGGCGGCGGCGCGCGAGGCGCTGGAGCGCGTGGGTCTGGGCCAGCGCATGAAGCACCGGCCCGCGCAGCTCTCCGGCGGCCAGCAGCAGCGCTGCGCCATCGCGCGGGCCATCGCGGTCAAACCCTCGCTTATCCTGGCCGACGAGCCCACCGGCAACCTGGACAAAAAGACCGGGCGCGAAATTCTACAGATCTTCCGCGAGCTGCATCAGGCGGGTAACACCATCGTGCTCATCACGCACGATCCCAAGGTGGCCCAGAGCGCCGAGCGCGTCATCCGCATCGAGGATGGACAGCTCTACGAGAATCAGGAGGTGCCCCAGGATGATCTACCAGTCGTTTAAGATGGCCGTCAAGGCCATCGCGGGCAACAAGATGCGCTCGTTTCTCACCATCCTCGGCGTGGTGATCGGCGTGGTGGCCATCGTGGTACTGGTCTCCATCGGCCAGGGAGCCAACAGCTCCGTGGTTGAAAGCATCGAGGGCATGGGCACCAACCTCATCACCGCCAACATCAACGCCCGCCGCATGAACCCCATCGATCTGGACAGCCTCAACGAGCTGGCGCTCAACGAGGCCATCTCCTATGTGGCCCCCATCTCCAGCGTCAGTGGCACCGTCAAGGCGGGTGCAACCACCTATGACGACGGGGTGGTGCAGGGCACCACGCCCGGCTATGAGAGCATCCGCAACTGGACCGTGGCGGAGGGGCGTTTCCTTCAGCAGCCCGATATCGATAATCGCAGCTTCGTGGCCGTCATCGGCTCGGAGGCGGCCACGGAGATGTACGGCACCACCCATGCCGTGGGGGAAACCTTTTCCCTCAACGGCTATACGCTCACCGTGGTAGGCGTGCTGGCGCAGGTGGGCTCCAGCGCTTCGGGCAGCAACGACAACCAGATCCTCATCCCCTTCACGTTGGCCCAGCGCCTCTCCAACCAGACCTCCATTTCCTCCTTCTATGTGTCCGCCGCCTCCTCATCCCAGGTCGAACAGGCGCAGGCGGCGGTGGAGAGCTATCTGGAAAAGGCCTTTACCAACTACAATACCAACTCCTTCGGCACGCAGTACAGCGTCTTTAACCAATCCGAAATGCTCTCCACCCTGAGCGAAACCACCAATACGCTCACCCTCATGCTGGGCGGTATCGCGGCCATCTCGCTGTTGGTGGGCGGCATCGGCATCATGAACATCATGCTGGTCAGCGTCAGCGAGCGCACGCGGGAAATCGGTATTCGCAAAGCCATCGGCGCGGCGCGCGGCAACATCCTGATGCAGTTTCTCATCGAGTCGCTGGTGGTCAGCCTCATGGGCGGCCTTTTGGGATTGGCGATCTCGGTGTCCGCCGTCAAAGCGTTCGCGCCCGTTTTGCAGATGACGCTCACGATTCCCGTCAACGTGGCGTGGATGGCCATCGGATTTTCGGTGTTCATCGGCGTGGTGTTCGGCATGTATCCGGCCAACAAGGCCAGCAAGCTCCGTCCCATCGAGGCCCTGCATTACGAGGGCTGACGTATGTTTTTTTTCGGGCCGCGCATGCTATATCCGCAGGAAAACGCATGCGCGGCCTTTTTGCGCGCATGTCAGGATGGGGGAAGAGACGCATGCGCGGGTTTCGGACGGATCTGGCCATGGAATGCATCGACGAGGGCGGCGGACGGGTGGAGGGCGTGCGCGTGAGCACGCATCACATGGGCGGCATCACGCACACCCGCATCCGCATCGAGAAGGAGCGCGCGGCGGAGCTATTGGGCCGGCACACGGGCGAATACATCACGCTGGAGTACCGCGACCTGCCCCGCTGCGACGCGCACACCCAGAAGCTGCTGGCCGCGCTGGTGGCGCAGGGCGTGAAAAGTCTGCTGCCGCGCGAGGGCGAGGTGCTGGTGGTGGGCCTTGGCAACCGCAACGTGACCGCCGACGCGCTGGGCACCCGCGTGGTGGAGCGCATGCTGGTGACGCGCCACCTGCGGCAGGCCATGGCGCGGGAGCTGCGCGGAAGGCTGCGGGGCGTGAGCGCCATCGCGCCCGGCGTGCTGGGGCTGACGGGCATCGAGACGGCGGAGCTGTGCCGTGGGCTGGTGCGCCATGTGCGGCCCTCGGCGGTCATCGCCATCGACGCGCTGGCCGCCTTTGAGAGCGAGCGCATCTGCACCACGGTGCAGATCACGGATACGGGCATCGAGCCGGGCAGCGGCGTGGGAAACCACCGTCTGGGCCTGACGGAGGAGACGCTGGGGGTGAAGGTGATCGCCGTGGGGGTGCCCATGGTGGTCTATGCCTCCACCATCGCGCGCGACGCCATGGCGCGCCTGATCGACGAATACGGCTTGCTGGCCGGCGGGCACGAGGAGGCGGCGGAGCAGCTGCTGCGTCAGGTGTCGGAAGGCTTTCTGGGAGATATGGTCGTCACCCCGCGCGAGATCGACGAGCTGGTTTTGCACGTGGCGGCGCTGCTGAGCGACGGCATCAATCAGGCGCTTCAGCCGGATGTGGACCCCGATACATTGCATACTTACATACAGGGCTAGCATATCCTACCGGGAAGAACGCAAAAGGCGGTGACCCGGATGAACAGGCAGCAGAAAATCCGATTGGCGGCGGTCCTCCTGGCGGCGGCGCTTCTGGGGACGGCCGCGGGCCTGAACCTGCCGGCCCGCGTGCAGGGGAGCGGGGCGGTGGCGGCGCTGTCGGGATGGACGGACGAGGTGACGGAAAACCTGTTTGCCGTTTCGGCCGCGCCGCAGGAGACGGCTGGACCGGCGGAGACGCCCGCGCCTTCGGAGGATGCGGACTTTGTCATCCGGCTTCTGGGCGCGGAGACGGAAACCCCGCGCAAACGCGTGCTCATCTATCACACGCACACCTACGAGGCCTACGAGCAGACGCAGGACGACCCTTACGAGGAGACGGAAAAGTGGCGCACCGCCGACAGCGCGCACAACGTGGTGCGTGTGGGCGAGGAACTGGCTGCGCTGCTGCGCGGTCTGGGCGTGGAGGTGGTGCACGACGTGACGGCCTTCGAGCCGCCCAATCTGAGCAGCGCCTACACGCGGTCGCTGGAGATGCTTGAAGAGCGCCAGGCGGCGGGGGAGCGGTACGACCTGTATATCGACCTGCACCGCGACGCCTACGCCGAGTCGCAGACCGGCCCCAACACCGTGAATGCCGGCGGGGTGGAGGCGGCCAAGCTGATGCTGCTCATCGGCAAGGGGGAGGGGCAGACCTCCGAGGGCTTCGACCAGCGGCCGGACTGGGAGGCGAACCTGGCCATCGCCCAGGAGGTGACGGACGACCTCAACGCCCAGGTGGACGGCCTGTGCCGGGATGTGTGCATAAAAACGGGGCGCTATAACCAGCACGTGGCCGTGGGATGCGTGCTGGTGGAGGCCGGAAACAATCGCAACACCCTTGAGGAGGTGCTGGCGGCCATGCCGTACCTGGCGGACGCGATTCTCAAAGCGCTCGCGCTTTGAGACAAACAGCCCCGGAATACTTGAAAAAAAGGAGGGCAGCGGGTATAATCGGGGACGGAGGTGGAACGAGGTGGATCGTCGGCCGGTAGGCGTGTTTGACAGCGGTCTGGGCGGCATCAGCGTGCTGGGAGAGATGCTGGACGTGCTGCCGGAGGAAAACTTCGTCTATTACGGCGATACCCGCAATGTCCCCTATGGCGACAAGCGGCCCGAAGAGGTGCTCAGGCTTACGCACCTGGCGGTGGACAAGCTCATCGCCATGAACTGCAAGGCGGTGGTCATCGCCTGCAACACGGCCACCAGCGCGGCCGCCGGGCCGCTCCGGCAGGAGCTGCACATGCCGGTCATCGGCATGGAGCCGGCGCTCAAGCCCGCCTCTCTCCTGCCCGGCGACGGATATGTGGTGGTGATGGCTACGCACATGACGCTGACGCAGCCCAAGTTCCAGCGCCTGATGGAGCGCTACGGGCAAAACGCCCTGCCCGTGCCCTGTCCGGGCCTGATGGAATGCGTGGAGGCCGGCGTGTTTTCCGGCCCCAGGGTGGAGGACCTTTTGGACAGGCTCCTTTCCTCCGTACGGGGGCTGCCGGTCAAGGCCGTGGTGCTGGGCTGCACGCATTATCCCTTTTTGCGGGGGGCGATCGCCCGCTGCTTTGCGCCGGGGACTCCGCTCATCGACGGAAACCTCGGCACCGCGCGTCAGCTGCGCCGCCGGCTAGAGGAAGAGGGGCTCTTGTCCCCCGGACCGGGCGGAGCGGTGTCGTTCCACTCCTCGCAGGAGGGCGGGGAGGCGGAGGCGCGCATGCGGCGCATGCTCAGACTGTGGCAGGAAACGACGGAGCGCGTGTGAACGTTGGCCGCTTGCGCGGCGGATATTGAGGTATGCGAATGAAAAAGGTCATGCTCATCTTCGGCACCAGGCCGGAGGCCATCAAAATGTGCCCGCTGGTTTTGGAATTGGAGCGGCGCCCCGAATTTGAAACCGTGGTATGCGTCACCGGCCAGCACCGGGAAATGCTGGACCAGATTCTGCAATGCTTTGAGGTGACGCCCAAATACGACCTGTCCATCATGCGCGACAAGCAGACGCTCTTTGACGTGACGGTGAACATCCTGGAGAAGCTGCGCGATATTCTGGAAGCCGAAAAGCCCGACGTGGCGCTGGTGCACGGCGACACCTCCACCGCCTTTGTCACGGCGCTGGCGTGCTTCTATCTTCGCATTCCCGTGGGGCACGTGGAAGCGGGGCTTCGGACCTATAACC
>DGYFI06202__coassemble_851_pt1 | contig 15869 bp, 10 predicted proteins | sample DGYFI06202__metabat2_low_PE_001 | metagenome-assembled genome bin DGYFI06202
GTACTGCAAAGCCATTCCGAGGGCCACGACCGCGGCAAGGAATTCACCTTTCGCGGCGACCCGTCCTACACCGGCATCCTCAAAGCGGCGGGCATCGAGCAGGTAAACATCGCCAACAACCACTACATCGACTTCGGCGGCAGCGGGCGCGAGAGCACGCGCGCGGCGCTGGAGGCCGCGGAGATTGGTTTCAGCGGCTACACCTACCGCTCGGTCGTGGAGGTGAACGGCTACCGCATCGGCTTTGCGGGATGCCGCGAAACGGTGTATCTGGACCGCAAGGCGCCCGTGTACAACGATCTGGAGGCGCTCAGGGAAGCGGGCTGCGACGCGATCATCTATTCCTTTCACTGGGGCAAGGAGTACAGCCCCACCCATAACCAGACGCAGCGGCGAATGGCGGACTATGCCATCCAGCACGGCGCGGATATCGTGGTGGGCACCCATCCGCACTGTGTGCAGGGAGTGGAGCACCGGCGCGGAAGCCTGATTCTGTGGAGCCTGGGAAACCTGGTGTTCGGCGGCACACACGAGATGACTACCTTCGACGCGGTGGTGGCGCAGGTATCGCTCTGCTTTGAGGACGGGGCCTATCAGGGCGCGAAGCTGCGGCTTTTGCCGGTACTCACCTCCAGCGCGCGGCCGGAAAACAACTTTCAGCCCGAATGGGCCGAGGGAGAGGACTACGAGCGCATCATGGGCCTGATTCAGGATGACAGCGAAATGGAAATCGAGGCGGAGATGTGGTTCCCGGCGGGCTGACGCGGGCCGCTCACGTCTTTTCCAGCGGCAGGCAGGCGGTGAACGTGGTTCCCGCCCCCACCTTGCTGCGCACCTTGAGGTGCCCGCCGTGCGCCGTCACGATGATGCGCGCGATGCTAAGTCCCAGCCCGTGCCCGCTGGTCTGTGATTTCCGGGCCTCGTCGCAGCGGTAGAAACGGTCGAATACCTTGGGCAGGTCCTCGGCGGAAATGCCCGCGCCGGTATCCGTGACGCTCAGGTAACAGGTGCGGCTGTCGCGCCTGACCCCCAGGGTGATGCTGCCGCCCGCGGGCGTGTACTTGATGGCATTGTCCACCAGAATGCGCATCAGCTGCTTGATCATGCCCTTGTCGGCGCTCACCCGTGCGTTCTGCGCGGGGCTGAGCTCGAAGCGGTGTGCGGATGAGAGAAGCTTGGCCTCGCGGTGCACCTCGCTCATCACCTCCAGCGGGTCGAACACCTCCATTTCCAGCATAAGCGTCTTTTTGTCGTGCCGGGCCAGGAACAAAAGGCGCTCCACCAGTTCCTTCATGCTGGCGGCCTCCTGCGAGATGGCGCTGATGCCCTCGTCAAGCACGGCCTTGTCGGTCTTGCCCCAGCGCTCCAGCATGCCCACATAGCCCTGAATAACCGCGATGGGTGTGCGCAGCTCATGGGAGGCATCGCTGACGAACTGCTTCTGGCTGTTGTAGCTGAGTTCGATGCGGTCCAGCACGCCGTTGATGACCAGCGCCAGGTCCTTGAGCTCGTTTTTTGCACCCTCCACGCTGATGCGGTCGCTCAAGTTGTTGGCGCTGAGGGCCGCGGCGGTCTCGGCCATGTCGGTGATGGGCTTGAGCACGCGGCGGTTCAGCCGGTCCCGGTGCGTAAGGAAATAACCCACGCGGTACAAATCCAGGCATACCAGCACCCAGAACAGGATGCTCATCTGATAGAGGAGGTCGTCCACAGGCCAGGCTGCCGCCACGCCCCCGTCCACGGTATCGACATAGAGCATCACGCGCCGCTGCCCGTCCTTTTCCACATCGGAAAGCAGCAGCGCAAGCCGCTGCGCCAGGCCCGCCAGACCGCCTTCGTAGGGCTGCGGCAGCAGATACGCCTCCGTAAAGGGCAAGCCCGCGAGCTGTTCCTGCGTATAGACGCCATCCTGTGCGGGCGGCATGGCAGCCAGCTCGCCCAGCGCGCGGTCCGCCGCCGGCCACTGCGCCACGCACAGGGCCAGCATCGCCGCTGCCAGCACCGGCAGGGTGGTCCGCAAAAGCTGCCCTGAAAAGTGCAGCGCGATGCGCAGCGTAAGCGACAGCCGCAGATTGCTCAAAAGCCGGACCAGCGTGCCATGCACCGCGCGGGAAAAACGATCGAAGCCGTTTTCCCCGCTGTCTTTGCGCTTGGCCGCGCCCAGGGGCCAGCCTGTCTCCTGCGCGTCCTTTTTCTGCTTTTGGGCGGTTTTCTTACTCATAGCGGAACATGTAGCCCACCGCACGGATGGTGTGGATGGTTTTGACGCCGAATTTATCGTCGATCTTCTGGCGCAGGTAACGGATGTATACGTCCACGATGTTGGTGTCGCCTGCGAATTCATAGCCCCAGACGTTGCTGAGCAGCTCGTCGCGCGTGACCGCCGCGCCCTCGTGCTGCCAGAGATAGTTGAGCAGGTCAAACTCCTTCTTGGTCAGCATGATGGGCTCGCCGTCAAAACTGGCGCCATAGCTGGCCGGCTCGATGCGCAGCTTGCCCGCCGTGCGCGCGCCGGTATCCACGGCGCGGTCCGCGCGGTGCTTCTTGAGGTTCACGCGGATGCGGGCCAGCAGCTCCTCGATGGCGAAGGGCTTGGTCATGTAGTCGTCCGCGCCCATGTCCAACCCCATCACCTTGTCGCTCACGTCGTCCTTGGCGGTGAGCATGATGATGGGCACATCGCTGGTCTGCCGAAGGCGGCGGCACACCTCGATGCCGCTTAGCTCCGGCAGCATCAGGTCCAGAATCAGCAAATCGGGCTGCCAGCTTTCGCACAGCGTAAGCCCCGTGCGCCCGTCATGCGCCGCCTGCACCTCGTACCCCTCATGCTCCAGCTCCAGCGTCACAAAGCGGGCGATTTTTACCTCGTCCTCAACGATCAGAATCTTGCTCATAGCGCGCTCCTCATCCCCCTGTTTTGATAAGCAGGCCAAAAGGGTCCCTGGTCCGGGACCCTTTGGATTCAGCGGATATCGGCCTCGTGATAGCCATCGCCGTCATCCCGCACGTCCACGCTGCCGCCGTCCGGAAATTGCACGTTCACGGGGCGCGTGCCGCTGGCGGCGCTTTCGGTGCGCGGCGGGGGCGTAGGGCGGTCCTTGGGCTCCTCCTGCGGGTGCTCCTGGGATTTGCCGCCGCTCTGGGAGAACTGCTGGGCGAAGCTGGACACGGTATGCTGCACGTTTTCCCTGGCATTTTTGACCATGCTGTCAAATGTTTCGGAGGAAAACTCGCGGCTGTCCCGGTCGATGTTGATGCGGTAGCCCAGCGCCAGGGATACGATCAGCCCGATGATGAAGATGTGCGGCGCGGTGATCAGCGTGAGCAGCACAAAAAGCGAGCTGAGGTTCACCACCACGGCCTCGTCCTTACGCACGCGCAGCCGGAGGCGGTAGAGAAAGGTGAACACGCCCTTGGCGCCTTTGCCCGCGTCGCTGGAGGCGGGGCCGGTCTTGAGCCGTCCGTTTTTCTCCAGGTCCACCAGCGCCCTGGCCAGGCTGCCGTTGTGATACTCCAGCAGGTTGACGGCCTCTTCATAGGAGATGCCGCTCTTCTGCCGTAGAATTTCGATGTCCTCAAAGGTGTACTTTGCCATGCTTCCTGCCTCCTTGCGTCGTCCCTTGGAAGCGATCGGCGCGCCGGAAAGGCTCGGAGGGCCTGCGGGCCCTCCAAACTTTCCGGAAGGGTTTTGCCGCGCGCTGGTCGTTCTCCTGGGAACGATGTCATCTTACCACAATTCCGGCCGGAATGCTTGAGGATTTTGCAAGAGCTTCATGAGAAAATGATGAGATTTCGAATCATTTTTGCTTTCGCGCCGCCTTGGCGGCAAGCAGCGCGTCGGCGGTGTCCTGCGCGGCCTTGCGGCGCTTGTGTCCGTCGTCCTGCGCACGGCGCCTGTCAGATCCGGATGTTCCGGCGGGACGCGGGTCCTTGGGCCGCTCCTCCCGTCCGGCGCGGCGGCGCGTCACGGCGGCTAACGCCTCCTCCCAGGAGAGCTTGCGCAGCGCGATGTCCATCACCAGCAGCGCGAGCGCCAGCCACAGAAGCATCGGGCGCAGCGCCGTCCGCCCCGTTGCCGGGGATACGGGCGTCGCCCAGAAATCCGCCTCGCCTGTCAGCACGCGACCGCCCGTGCGGGCCGCGAGTTCCTCCAGGCTTTGGTCCGGCTGCACGCGCAGGTCATACTCCCCGGAGAAGCCGCACACCGCGCCGCCTTCCTGCGCATGGACGGTTCCATCCGCGCCCGTATAGGTGACGCGCACGGCATAAGCGCCCTCCTGCGCAGAGGATAGCTCGCCCTCGTATTGACCGGGCGCGGTTTCATCGAGGCGAAGGGTCTCCTGCGTGCCGTCGGGCAACGTCACGGCGGCCTCCGTCGCGCCCGAAGCGGCCTGCGCCAGCGTATAACGGATGTGCACCGCCCCGTCCTTAGCCTGCGCAGTCAATTCGCCCTCGCGCTGCGCGCCGGGAAGCAGGCGGGAAAGCACGCCGCCGAAGAAACGCGGCGCATCCTGCCAGGCCATGAAGGCGGCGGTCCACGCCCCCTCCACATCGCTGGTCCAGGCGGCCACCTTGCCGGCGCCCGCGTTCCACCACGAAAGCAGCGGGTCCTCGGTATCGCTGGCCAGCGTCACGGTCGCGGTGGGCTTTTCCGCGGCGCACAGATAACCGTCCACCTGCGGCAGTCCATCGAAACCGGACAGCGTCTGCGCTTCGAGGATCACGGGCGTAAAGGTATGGTTTTTCACATAGCTGTCGCTCACCAGCATGGTTTCCTTGGTAAAGATCTTGGGAATGCTGTCGAACTCGCCCACCTCATAGGCGCGTCCTCCCCCCAGTGTGGACAAGAGGCGCATCAGCTGCGCATTGGCGTCGGTGCCCACGGCCACGGTGGTCAGCGTGATGCCGGACCTTTGCATCGCCAGGGCGATGTCCTGAAAGCCCGTATCGGCAGGCTGGCCGTCGGAGAGAAAGATGACGTGTTTCTGGGGCGTCTGGGCGGCCTTAAGCACGCGGTAGGCCTCATCCAGCGCGGAATAGAAAGCCGTGCCGCCGTCTGCGCGCAAAGTTCCGATCAGGCTCTGCACATCCTCCAGGCTGCTCACGCTCTGGAAGGGCACCACCCATTTGGCCGTATCGTCGAAGCCGATCACGCCGATGTTATCGCGTTCGCTCAGCACCTCCACGGCGCTCATGGCGGCTTCCTTGGCCGCTTCGATGCGCGAAGCGCCAAACTGCCCGCTGGTCATGCTGCCTGATTTGTCGATACAGATCACCAGCGACAGGGCCGGCATGCGCTGCTTGTTGCGCACGTCGATGGTCACGGGCAGGAGCGCTTCAAGGTCCGTACCCCGATAGCCGCCCAAGGCGTAGCTGGTATCGCCGCCCAGCACCAGCAGGCCGCGTCCCAGCGTGCGGACGGCCTGGTCCAGCGCCTGCCACTGCTTCTGCGCGGCGGCGGCATAATCGATGTTGTTGAGCACCACCGCGTCATAGGCCAGGTAGCCGTCCGCGCCGGAGGGCATGGCCGCAGGGCGGATGCGCTCCACCCGCATGCCGGATGCGGAGAACAGCTTTTCCGCCGTGCCGGCTTCCTCCACCAGCAGTACGTTTGGCGCGCCCAGCACGCGCGCGTAGGCCGCAAGGCGGTTGTTCTGGCTCTGCGTATCCTCCCCGCTGACCAGCCGCGCCTCATAGGTGACCACGCCGGTCTTTTGCGCCACGAGGGAAAAGGCATAGCGGTTTTCCCCGGCCTTGAGCGATACCTCGCGGGTGTCGGTGGCCTCGCCGTTCTGGTACAGAACCAGCGTGGCTGTCATGTCCGCATTCGCGTCGATGGTGACGGAAAGGGGCACCGCCTGTCCCTCGTATGCCTCGGCGGGAGCGGTCAGCTCGCTGATCTGAGCATCCGGTCCCGATGCGGTCTCCAGCGGCAGCACGTCCACGCGCACGCCTGCGGCGGCCAACAGGTCCACCGTGGAGGCGGACAGATCCGCCTTGCCATCGCTGATCACGGTCATGCCGCCGCTTCCGCCGCTTGGCAGAAGGGCCGCCGCCAGACGCAGCGCGCCGTCCAGGTCGCTGCCCGACCGGTCCACGCTGGCGCTCACGCCCGAAAAGGCGGGCTCATCCCCGGCAGGCGTATCCACCATGGCGTCCGCCCCGAAGGCGATCACGCCCGCTTCCTGCCCCTGCGGCAGGCGCGCGAGCGCACGGCTGACCCCTTCCTCCGCCTGCGCGTGAAGCTGGCGGATGGAATCCGACACATCCATCACGACCCACCTTTGCGCCGCGCCCGATGTGGTCAGAACCGACGGACCGGCCACGGCCAGCGCCAGCACAAGGCACAGAAGCAGGCGCGCGCAGAGCGTGACCCGCCTGCGTAACGACCCGCGGCGCACCCGGTAGCGGCGGTCGATCAGCCATACCGCGGCCAGGCCCAGCGGAATCAGCGCCAGGGCCCAGAGCGATTCAAATGCCAGCCCCACGGCGGCTCACCTCCCATTCCAGCAGCATCACGGCAAACAGCGCCGCAAGCACCCAGCCGGTCCACTCGCGATAGCCGGCGGTTTCCTGCGCTCCCGCGCCCTCCGTAGATGCGGGCACGGTCAGGGTGTCGCTTTCCTCCGGCGGAATGTGCAAGGCAAACGCCGTTTCCCGCACCTGTCCATCCGCCAGGGTTTCCACGAGACGGTACACGCCGGGCGCGTCCGTATCGGCAAAGTCGGTTCCCTCCAGAGCGATCTGCTGTCCGTCCGGCATCTCCACCCATGCGGACTCGCTGCGCGCGTCCAGCGCAAACGAAACGGGCGCGCCGCAGCCGGTCGCCTCCACGGAAGCGGCCGCGTCCGGCAGAAGCCAGGAAAGCAGGTTTTGCACCATCACCGGAAAGTCCGCCTTGAGGGGCAGGTTGCTGTCATGCAGGTCGAAGCCCAGCGCAGCCGCGCGCCGTCCCTCGCCTTCGGACAGGGCCAGCAGCGTCTCGCCGCCCGAAAGCAGCACGGGCGTGCCTCCCGCAAGCGGTCTGAAGGAACGGATGGCCACGTCCGTAAGCAGCAGATGCTCACAGATCTCCGCCGCTTCCGCGTCCACGGCAGCGCGCAGGGTTCCTCCGTCCCCCTGCACGGCCTCGCCGGGCGTGATGCCCAAAATCGGCTCCGGCGGATTCACGGCCCAGATGGCCCCCGTCTCCGGCAGGGCTTCCGGCAAAACGCCATCATAGATATACAGATCGCATCCGGCGGCGGCCTGCGCATCCTGCGGACCGGCCAGCACCAGATTGAGTTCCGGCCGAAGGCGAAGCGCCTCCTCCAGAAACACGTTCCCCTCCGTCACCAGCAGAGCCGTATACTGCCGCCGGCTCTGCTCCACAGCCCAGCGCGTATCGTCCACGGCCAGCGCGCCGCCGGGCGATACGCGCGCCATGGCGCTGCGCGTGCCCTCCGGCACGGTCAGAAGCACGCCCTGACTCTCCCCGTCGGCCAGCGAAACGGCGCGCACGTCGCACAGTGCGCCGTCCGCGTAGCACTCCACCTCCACCTGCGCATCCCCGCCCCAGCTGACGAGGCGCACAAAGGCCGTGTTTTCCTCCGGCTGCAGGCTCATGTCCATCAGGCTCACGTTGGGCGCGCTTTCCCCCACCGCGCACAGGTTCGCCTCCGGCGGGATCTCCACGGCGCTGTCGGTGAACACGTAGATCTCCATGCCGGGCGCCTCGCGCCGCATGGCCGCCGCCAGCGACAACGCACCGGACAGGTCTGCGCCGCCGTTGCCCGCTTCCAGCCCCCGGATGACGCTTCCGGCCATCGCATGGTCCGTGCTGCGCGACACCAGCGGCGAAAACGACTGACCCGCCGCAAGCACCGTAACCGCATCCCCATCGCGCATGCCCTCCAGCAGGCCCAGGGCCTGCCGCTTCGCGTCCTCCAGGCGGGACAGTCCCTCACCGTCCACGGCCTGCATGCTGGCGGACAGGTCGAAAATGAACACGCGCTCGCCCCCCAGGCCGCCCGCGGTAACCGGGCGCATCAGCGCAAGCGAAAGCAGCGCCACCATCGCCAGCTGCAGCCACAGAAGCAGCTGGCTCCTAAGCCGCTGAAACGGCCGGTTCTGGCGGGTGCGTTCCTCGGTTTTTTTCCACAAAACCAGGCTCGGCACCGGTGTGCGCCGGGCCTTCCTTTTGAGCAAATACAGCGCGATCACCGGCAGGACGCCAAGAAACGCCCAGGCTCCCGCGGGATTCAGCCATTCCATTGCGTCTTATTCCCCCTCTTGTGAATCAGGCGACCAGCCCGGCGGCGCTAAGCGCGCGGATGAGCTGGTCCTCAAACGGCTCCTCCGGTATGATCAGGCCATGGCACACCCCCCGCGCCCGACAGAAGGCGGCCACCTCCTCCACATAGGCGCGCGCGGTTTCGCGGTAGCGCCGCAGCGCCTCGTAGCCTCCGGCGGTGAGGAAGCGCTCACCCGTCTCGCTGTCTACCAGCTCGGCCGTGTCCTCCAGCTGCGGGTCCCATTCGGCGGCGCTCCACACCTGCAGGACGGAGGTTTCCTGCTTGCGGTACAAAAGCGAGAGCACGGCTTGCTCCCAGCCGTCCAGCAGGTCGCCGATGAGCACGGACGCACCCCTGCCGCCCGCGAGCCTCATGGCCGGCACGGCGGTTTCGATCATCGCGCGCCCCTGGGGCCGCGTGTCCTCCAGAAACGCGGACAGCTCCGGGTAACAGTGCCGGCCCCGGAGCGGGCGCGTATGCCGCTCTCCCCCGCCGCCCAGGGTATGCACCGTCACGCTGTCGCCGCCGCACAGGCACAGGTAGCCCAGCGTCTGCGCCAGCTGGCACGCAGGCTCCCATTTGCCGAAATCCATGGAGGCGCTCGCGTCCACGATCAGATGGACGCGCTGCTCCTGCTCCTCCATGAACAGCTTCAAAAACAGCTTTTCAAAACGCGCGTAGGCGTTCCAGTCCACGCGGCGGATGTCGTCGCCCGCCGCGTATTCGCGGAAGTCCGAAAACTCCACGCTGCTGCCCAGCGCGCGCGAACGCCGCAGTCCCCCCGAACCGCCCGACGCCGGATGGCGCATGCGCAGGGCCAAAGCGTCCAGGCGCTTCAGAAACGAATCGCTCAGCATCGTGCTCATCCTCTCCCGCTTCAGCCGCGCGGAAGCTGCTTAAGCAGCGCGGCGATCACGCCTTCCACCGTTTCGCCCTGCGCCATGCCCTCGAAGCTCAGGGCGATGCGGTGCCTGAGGCATGCGGGCGCAACGGCTTCGATGTCCTCAAAGGCCACGTTGTAGCGCCCGTTCATCAGCGCGCGGGCGCGTGAGGTGGCTATCAGCGCCTGCGCCGCGCGCGGGCTGGCTCCAAAGCGCACGCAGCGGCGCACCAGCTCCGGGCTCTGGTCCAGTTCGGGATGCGTGGCCAATACCAGCCGCAGCGCGAAATCGCGCACAGCCTGCGCCACGGGCACCTCCTGCGCCACTGCGCGCAGGCCCATGAGCGTCTCCGCATTGGCGACGCACCCGGCATGGCTGGTCTGGGGCATGGTGGTCAGTCCCACGATTTCCGCCAGCTCTTCCAGCGTTGGGAAATCCACCAGGATTTTCAGCATGAAGCGGTCCAGCTGCGCCTCCGGCAGAGGGTAGGTGCCCTCCTGCTCCATGGGGTTCTGCGTGGCCAGCACGAAGTAGGGCTCCGAAAGCGCATGCGTTTCGCCGCCCACGGTGACGGAGTGCTCCTGCATGGCTTCCAGCAGCGCCGCCTGCGTTTTGGGCGTAGCGCGGTTGATTTCGTCCGCCAGCACGATGGAGGCGAACAGCGGTCCCTTGCGAAAGCGGAACTCGTTGCCTGCGTCGGTCTTGACGATGATGTTGGTGCCGGTGATATCGGCGGGCATCAGGTCGGGCGTGAACTGGATGCGGCTGAACGGCAGGTCGAACACGCTGGAGAGCGTGCGCACCAGGCGCGTCTTGCCCAGGCCCGGCACGCCCTCCAGCAGCACGTTGCCGCCCGCGATCAGCGCGGTGAGCAGCTGCTCCACCACGCGCTCCTGACCGATGATCTCCTTGGCAATTTCGGCCCTGATGGCCTGTACTGTATCAAAAAAGGACTCGATCTGCTCCTGTGGAATCATGCCCCGTATCCTCCTCATCATTGCGCAAGCGCGTTAAAGTACGTTTCGACCCACTGCCGGGCGTAGGCGGGCAGGCCCGCGTCCTGCGCGGCTTCCACGGCCGCCTCGCGGTACTCCGGCAGGGCCTGCCGGTAGGGCACGCTGCCCTCCAGGCTGCCTGCGCCGTTTCCGGCCTGCACTTCCAGAATCTCTCCCTCGCCCATCCGCCCGCGCTCGTTTTGAATTTCGCCAGAGGTTCCCAGGCGGGTGGGATCGTAGATGGCTTCGTAGTCCGCGACCTTCTTTTCGGGCGAGGCTGCGCCCTGCACGGGCGCCGCGGCCTGGGCGGGACGTTCTCCCCCGTCCCCGTCGGACGAGCCCAGGCTGGCCCCTCCGCCGGGCTGGCCATGCCCCTGCTGGTCGCTCACCCCCTGCTGTCCCGCGCCGCTGCCAGCCAGCGAGGCAATCGTGCCCTGTGCGGTCTGCGCGCCTGTACGGGCCGCCGCGCCGCGTACCATGCCGGTGAGGGCCAGCGCCTGCGCGCTGGAAGCCGTTTCGCCGGAGGCGGCGGCCTGCAGCGCAGAAAGCGCCTGCTGCGTCTCGCCGGAGGCCAGCGCCTGCGCCGCCTGGCTTAGCTGCTGGGCGGCCGTCTGGTCCGACGCCTTGGCGGCTGCATCGGCAAGCAGCTCCTTTGTCTCCCCGGCCTCCAACGCCTGCTGCGCGGCCAGCGCATCGCCGTCCTCCAGGGACTGGGCCAGCGCGCCAAGGCCGGCGGCGCGCATGGCGTCCAGCGCATCCCTGGCCGTGCGCGCCTCCAGGCTTTCCACCTTGCGTTCGGCGGTGTCCACGGCGGTCAGGGCGTCGCGCACGCTTTCGGCCCGGCGCAGTTCGCCCGACAGGTCGCCCAGCAGCTTTCGAAGCTCCGGCGTTTCGGCCGCGCTGGCATCCAGCGCCGTGGCACCATCGTCCACCTTCTGCGCCTGTTCCACCATCTCGGCATGAAACGCCTCCTGTTCCCGAAGCGCCTGCGCCTGCGGATTGGGAATCAAAAAGCTTACGCCCAGCAGCGCCGCGCAGGCCAGCGTACCGATCCAGGCCAGCCGGGGAGGTCTCAAGGCCATTTGTCGTGCAGGTTCCAGGCGCTTGAGGCTGCTCAATGCATCCTTTCGTTGCAGGCGGGCCATGTCGGTATCGCAGCCGCCCAGCATCACGGCGGTCTGCGCGCGGGCCATCAGGCCCAGCGCGTCGGCCTGCCGCGCCGCGTCCAGCGACGTGATGGGCCACAGCCAGGAGACCAGCGCGAAGATCGCGGGCAGGGCCGCCTGCGTCATCACGCTCCAAAAAAGCACCGTGGGAAAGATCCACACAAAGGAGGCGGCCCGCAGCAGCAGCACGCCTACCGCCCCCGCAAACAGGCCGTACATGGCCCAGATAAAGGTGCGCTGCGTCCGCATGCGGCGTTTCACGGGCCGCAGCGCGCGTTCGAGTTCTCTCATGCTCGTTTTCCTTTCGGCGCTCTGGGCTTGCGCACGCGCAGGTTCAGCGCGGCAAGCGCGATCAGCAGCACGGACGCCGCCGCCAGGAACGCCATATTGCAGTACAGGAAGTGATCAAAGGGCAGGTAGGTGAAGGTGTTGGCCAGGCTGTAGCTGAACTGCCAGAGCATGCTGGAAAACATCTGCGTCTGCGCCGCCAGCAGTGAAAACAGGCCCAGGGCGGGATTGATGGTAAAGGAAATCGGCGTGTATTCAATCGTGTGCAGCTGTCCCCCGACGATGTTCATGGCGTCGTAAAGATCGCCGATGCGCTTGACGTCATGCCACAGAGGCAGGAGCGTGACAATTCCCAGCGCAAATACCGACAGGTAGCTCATCACCGTAGCCGTGACCGTGCGCTGAAACAGCGAGGAACACACCAGTCCCACGCTAAGCGCCGCCAGCGCCGTCAGCAGCAGAAACGCCACGCTCACCAGCACCTGCGCAAACGTCGCTCCGCCGGTGATCAGCACCAGCGAGAGCATGGGCAAAGAGCACATCACCATAAGGGCCAGGAAGCCGAAACTTTCCAGCAGCTTGCCCAGCACCAGCTTGACCGCGCCGGTATTGGTGACCAGGAGCAAATCCAGCGTCTGCCGCTCCCGCTCGCCGCTGATGCTGCCGGCGGTCATGGCAGGGGCCACCAGCACCAGCAGGGCGAATTGCAGCATGATCATATACGCATAGCCGTCCACGCTCAGGCGCATGTCCCCCAGGGTGACCGTCGCGCCCATAAAGCGCCCGTATACCGTAAAATAGGCGAGCAGCGCCAGAAGCAGCGAATACAGCGTGATCAGCAGCGGCGTGCGCGCCGAGCGCATGCGCCGGATGGCCGAAAAGGCGAAAATCGGGTTATTCACCCTGCGTCACCTCCATAAAGACCTTTTCCAGATTGAGGGGCGGGCGGTGGAAGTCCACCAGCGGCGCGCCCGCGGCGAGCTGCCTGAGCAGGCCCGCGGTCGCCTCCTCTCCGCCGTCGAAATGCACGGTGAGCACATTGCCCTCCTCACGCCCCACGCCGGTTACGCCCGGATACTGGCGGATGAGCGTGACGGCGGCCTCCACCGCGTCCGCACCCGCATCCAAGGCCAGGCGCACCCGGATGGGCGCGTTGCCGCTCATGTGCCGGCCCAGTTCCTCCACCGAACCGGAGAACACCAGCCGGCCATGGTCGATGATGGTCAGCGAATCGCACATCTCGGACAGCTCCGGCAAAATATGCGAGGAGATCAGCACCGTTTTGCCCATATCCTTGAGCGTCCGCAAAATGCCTTTCATCTCCGCGCGGGCGCGCGGGTCCATGCCGGAGGCCGGCTCGTCCAGGATGAGCAGGCGCGGGTCGTGGATGAGCGCGCGCGCCAGGCACAGCCGCTGCTTCATGCCGCGGGAGAGCACGTCCACGTAGCTGTCGCGCTTGTCGGTCAGGTTCACCAGCTCCAGCAGGCTCTCGGTCATATGCTTGCGTTCCTTTGGGCCAAAGCCGTAGCAGCGCGCATAAAAGTCCAGGTATTCCCAGGTTTTCAGCCGGTCATAGACGCCGAAGAAGTCCGGCATATAGCCCATGAGGCGGCGAATTTCACGCGGACGGCCCGTCACGTCCACGCCGTCCAGCGTGGCCGTTCCCTCGCTTGGCTTAAGGAGCGTCGCCAGGATGCGCATGGTGGTGGTTTTGCCCGCGCCGTTGGGGCCCACAAAGCCGTGGAGCTCGCCGTCATGAATGGTCATGCTCAAGTGGTCCAGCGCCAGAAACGGCCCATAGTAGCGCGTAAGTCCGTCAAGTACCAGCATCATTCCACCCTCCCTTCCACGGTGATCGCCGGCGTGTCGATGTCGGCATAGCCGTCATCCGCGCCCAGCTTTTCAAACTGGCAATACAGAAATCCGTCCATCAGGTATTCTTGCACATCCGGCAGGATGCTTTCCGTCTTGCCCTGCCCGGTGGCATTGTCCAGGGTATAGCGCTTGTATTCGTCCCATTCGCCGGTGGCGGGGTTGTAGAGCGATACCTTGTAGGAATAGTAGGCATAGCGGCTGGAGATGTCCATCTCCGTCACGCGCATGCCCTGGGGCATGGCGTTCAGGTCAAAGGCGAAGGCCCGGCTTTGCACCAGCGGAAAGCTTTGATACTGGCTGGGGTCCAAAAGCTCCAGATAGACGGGGAAGCTGCCGCGCAGGAAACGCACGGTTCCGTCCTCCCCCACGGGATCGTAGGTCAAATTCACACTGACCATGCCGCGCTGCGCGGTGCGGGTCACGGGCTGACCATCCACCTCAAGGGCAAGCTCCGTCAGTTCGTCGCAGAACGCCACAAAGCGGAACCGGCTTCCATCGTCGCTGCGGCTGATATTGCTGAGCATGGAACGGCGGATCATGGCTTCCTCGTACTCCGCCTTGGTCATATCCTCCGGGTCCGCGAAAGTGGCTCGTTCCACGAAATCATAGGTCGAATAGGAATAGTTCATCAAATCCGCATCGCTCAAAAGCACGCCGTCTCCAAAGGCGTCCTCACGGTCCCTCGGCGCGCCGGGCGCAGCGGCGGGCAGGGGAATGAGCGCCGCCTCTGCAGTCTGGCCGGGTAGAAGGTCGCCCACGGTCACAAAGCCGTAATCCGTCACGATTACGCCGTTGTTTAGCGCCACGCGGCTGTTGTTGGTCACCTGAATGACCAGATTTTCCCCTTCCCAGCGGCAGATGCCGGATACGCCGCTCATATCCTCGGTGGGCGTGTCCCGCGCAACGAGCGTGGCGACGTTCCAGGAGCCGCTCTCAGGATAGGTGATGGTGGTGAGAGGACCATAGGTGCACACATAACGCAGCCTGTTGGCGTTTTCCGTCCCGGTGGGCGAGCTGTTGGCATAATAGGAAATGCTGTCGAGAAGCTCCACATTTCCATTGGCCACACCCAGGGTCAGGGGCCCTCGTTCCGCCTTGGTGGCCATGACCGCGGTATATCCGTCCTGCTGTCCGCTTTCATCCACCGTAAGGACGGTATAGTAGGTGGCGGCGGGGCTGCGCAGGGGCAGTGCCTGGCTCATCCCCCACAGGGCCAACGAAGCTACGGCCGCCAGCGCGGGCACCGTGGCCCACATCCATTCGCGCCGGTCCAGGCGCTTGAGCAGCCAATAGCTGCCAAAACCGGCCAGCAGCACGAACGCTCCGACCACCACCATGGGCAATACGGCCGCGCCGGTGTTTTCCACGCCGATGTGGTTGGTAATGTTCGTATCTACGGACGCGCGGGTATCGCGCACATAACCGCCGTAGCGGCGGCTGCTCATGATATCCTGGTACCGCGTCTGGGCAAAGGTGAGCAGCAGGCGCTGCCACAGCGCATTTCTCTCCAGCCATGCGTTGAGCGGCTTTTCGCTGATGGAGAAGGCGGCGGTGACCACATATCCCTTCTCCACGCGCGTCACATCCGGCAGGGCTGCGCTGCCTACGCTCTGACCTGTACCGCCCTTAAGCGATACCGTCATCACGTCCTGTCCCAGGGGCGTGCCGTCCAGGCCGAAGGTCTTGAGTAGATCGACGGTGATATCGCCGCCGCTGGCTACCGCGCCGGGGGATACGCCCGTGTAGCGCTCAAAGAACCCGAAGTTCTCCGCCGCCTTTCCGCCGCCGCCCACTACGGCCACGCCGCCGCCCTTGAGCCAGCCATCCAGCGCGTCCTGCTGGCGCTGGGTCAGCGTGCCCATGTCAAAGCCGTCCACGGCCAGCACGTCAAAGAAGCGCAGGCTTTCCACATCCGAAGGGAAGGAGGCTGCGTCCAGCGGGATGACGGTCCAGTATTCGTCGCGCAAAAGCGGATCGGTCGTCCTGGTGATGCTGAAGCTGGAAAAATCCGCCGCATCGCCTCCCAGCGCGCCCACGATCAGGTTGGAAGGGTCAATTGTACCGGAGGGCTGGACTTCCCGCTGGGCTACGGTTTCGCCATCCACCACCCAGCTGACGGTGTAGCTCTTCTGCATCTGGGTGAGGACCACGGGCAGGGATACATCCAGCGTGCTGCCCGCCGCGACGGACAAGGGAAGCTCGTAACGGTCGTATTCCCATTCGTTGCGGTTCACATTCACCGTGACCACCCCGTTGGCATCCGCGCCCGTGTTGGTGATGCGCACGTTCACAGGCAGCGTGCGGACATAGGTGATCACGCCGTCGTATCCGATCTCCGCTTCCAGCGCGGCCGCCGCCGAAGCGGCGGCGGGCAAAAGAAACATCGCTGCG